>Ga0206125_10004969_pt1 | contig 11452 bp, 12 predicted proteins | sample Helgoland_Spring_4_FD_148598 | JGI IMG/M metagenome (GOLD analysis project Ga0206125, IMG submission 148598) | Pelagic subsurface seawater microbial communities from Kabeltonne, Helgoland, North Sea - Helgoland_Spring_Bloom_20160331_1 | ecosystem: Environmental > Aquatic > Marine > Epipelagic ...
TTGCCTGACAACCAAAAAACTAATCACTATTTTCTAACTGAAAAAGGACTTTCGTTAACTCCGGTTATAATAGAGTTGGCCTTGTGGAGCCATCACAATATTAAACCTGTCGATAATCAAGACATAGCAAATGTTAAAGATAAAAATGAATTACACCTGGCAATAATTGAAAGATATAAATCAAAAACGGTTACACTATAATAGTATAACCGTTTTATTGTTTTAGTAGCGGGAGTTGGACTCGAACCAACGACCTTCGGGTTATGAGCCCGACGAGCTACCCTTTGTAAAACGTTGGATTCCATATTAATACCATTTTTATTTTTAAAACTGACAGTAATAACTGACAGTATGGACTCTTATAATGTAACAATTGGTCAAGACAAAAAACAAGTATTTATTAATGTTTATCACAATAACGTACGTTACCGATTTTGGAACGGAAAGGCTATTGAAATCAAACTAAGGTGTATCGACAATCCTCCCCTACTTAAAGCTGCATTTGAATTAAAGTTAAGAGAAGGTTGGAGACCTCAACCAAAGAAAAAGATAGTTAAAGAAGTTCCTGTAACAGTTATTAAAGCACTTAATCATGGTGTAGAAACAAAGACAGCTCAAGGGTGTTCTGAACGCTTTATAAAGGACGCTAAACGCATTGTAACACTATGGAAACGTTATGAGAGTAAACAACATTTAAAAAACCTTACACTTAATAAATTACAACCCTTACACATTAAAAACTTCCTTGTAAGACCTAATTGGAGTGCAAAGACACAACGTACTGTAAAATCTACTTTAAGTCCATTATTAAGTGAATATAAACCTCATTTAGTTCAAAGTATAAAGCTGAAGAAACCAACCTCAACACTTCACAAACCATTTGATAACATCAATACAATACTTGATGACATAAATTTGTTTAATAGCAAATTATATCTATGTTGTTTAATGACCTATGGATGTCTTTTAAGACCTCATCGTGAAATTAGAGAACTTACTTGGTCAGACTTTTCAGATGACCTTACATTCATTCATTTATCAGGAAATAGAAATAAATCAGGTAGAAATAGAATTGTTCCTGTACCATCATACGTTAGGGTACTACTTGTAAAAGGAGAACCTCATCATAATATCTTTTCAGGTAAACGGCAACCATTAAACCAAGACTACTTTAAGACCCTTTGGACTCGTTTTAAGAGACAATCAAACACACTTGAACAAGGACAAACATTATATTCATTCAGACACACAGGAGCAATAGAAATCTTTAAAAGAACAGGCTCTATAACTAAGCTACAGAAAGCTATGGGACATTCATCTATAAATGTAAGTTTAACCTATTTAAGAGGTTTAGAGATAGCTGAATTGAAAGAAGAAGATATGCCTATGGTTAATTAATACTATTTAAAAGAGAAAGATTTCTTCCTTTACAAATGTATTAAAATCAAACCCCGTTCCGCCACTTTTCAAATCAAATAAAAAATTATTACTCCCTGCGTTAATCTCTAAATCTACAACATCTTTATCTTCTCTAATCTTAAATGTTTTTTTTATTGATGTGACAAACCCAATTGGTAAATTAATCCAAAATACACCATCTTCTGTTTTTAAAAGTAAATTTACAGGTGCTTTAAATTTTGATGTAGCTATATTTAACCACCAAACGTTTTTACTTTTATTGATATTAGAATAACTGGTATTATTACTTGATAAACCAGCTTTAAATTTAAGGTTTATAGCAGCTATACATTCTTGTTTTGTATTCATATTTTTTAACTTTAAATTTTTTATTAAGTGAATAATAATCAATATCAGTCATCCTCCCTAACATAAGCAATAATAAAAAAAGTTTTTTGATTTTCTGAGACATCTCCTTCATCTATATTAAATAAGCCTGTTTCACATATTACTTCCCATTCATCTTTTAAAATATCAAAGTTTTTATTTCCAGATGCATCTTTAAACAACTTGTCTAAAACAGAAATACTCCATTCGCTGGGGTTTAAATGACCTGAAAACTCATTAATATTTATATTGTCTCGCCCCTCAACTGGATAATTATGGATTTCGTTGTCTTGACTTATACAACCACAAATTCTTGCTGCTATTTCTTTAACATCACTAAGGCCCTCAATATAATCCTCCATCTCCCAATTAATTTCACGTAAAATCTCTGCCTCGTCATCTTCATCAATATCTTCCAACTCGTCTGCCAATTCACCAATTTCAGAGGAATAACCAAAATGATACTCCTTGATAAACTTTGACAAATAACTTTTAAAATCATCTACTGATTCACCTTTGTATGGAGTATCAATTAAGTTGTATTTTTTTGGATCAGGTGATTTATGATCTACTAAGCTATCAAGTTTGCTATTTATTTTATTGGTAGATTCTTTAGAAATTGAAGATCCAGCATTACTATTATTCGATTTAATAAATGCCTCTATCTTAGAAAATGCCTCTAAATAATCTTTTGATTCTGTTCTAAACACTTGAAGTACGTACATTTTTAGTTGTTTTTTAATATTATCAATCTGGGCTTGTATTATGTTTGTAAATTATGAATATAATTAATCTAAGTTTGACCTATTTAAGAGGTTTAGAAATAGCTGAATTGAAGGAGGAAGATATGCCTATGGTTTAGGATTTAATTAAAAATATATGAATTAAAAATTCTGACCATATCACTGTTAGGGCCTCTTAAAAATCCTATTTTACCATCGTATTTTACATCAGAGCATGTATAACAATCATATTCAAGGTCTTTTCCTTGTTTATAAAATCCCCAATATTCACATTCTGATTTAACTTCACTAAGGAGGTTTTCAAATATTAAAGAGGTTTTTCCTTGGGTTCCACGATGAAATTGCAAGGTGAATTTAGTATCACCATATTTGTTTTTAGTTGGATTGGGCCAATAATCTGCAAATATTTTAGGATTTTCATTAATATCATTTCCCAAACCAGAGCTAATAAACCAATCTACTTCAGTCCTTAATCTAAAACCATAAAAATCACAAAATCTTTTGTAATCGCTTTTAGATTTGATTTTTTTTATTTCTGAAAAATGAATAGTAAATTCATTGAAAACAGAGATAATCACATTAAACTTATTGTTGTTTCTTTTAAATCCAATTTTATTTAATTTGTTTTCTGGACATCGATAATAGGACCGTCCTTCAATGATAGAGTAAAAACTACAGGTTTTTTTAACCTCATCAAATAATCTGTTATAAGATTTAACATTTTCTTGATTAAATTCAATAGATACTTCGTTGTTTTTAATCATATAAGACATATGAACACTTGAGTTGGTTGTTTTGTCAGAATTAGAAGTTTCAAACTTATAACTTGTTACTTCTGAATTATCACTGTTGAATTTTTCATAGTTATTTTCAATGGCAATTCTTTCGAACTGTTCATTACTTTCTATTCTAATTAAATTTTTTAAAGAAATTGATTGCGCATGAGATTGAAATAAAATAAATAGTACGAAGTAAAGTATTGTATTTTTCATTATTATTATTTTAAATGTAATTAATTTTTTTCCAACTAAGCATTACAAAATTAGCAGAACTTGACAGTCATACTGCTAAACCTCTATAGTATCAGTTTTAATACCTTTTGTAGGCTCTATGTTTTTTAAGTAAAAATCCTTGACGCATTTTTCTTCCTCATCATAAAGTGCAAATGAATCTATTACGTCTACTCCTGAGGGATAAGAATCAAACCATTTAAAAAACTCCTCAGTCATACCATATTCATCATTAGCTTTTGCATTTCCAAATTTATAATTTCTAATTTCTCCATTGTTTAGTTTCATTTTTGTGTAGGAGAATTCATATTGGTCTATACTTACACCTTTATTGTCTGTTTGAAACAGCATTAATTCAATAATTTCTCCATTGCTTAGTTCATAGAAAGAAAAGTGAAATTTATCTTCACCATCTTCTGATGTCATTTGACATCCGTAGTTTTTATATTTGATTACCTTTAATTTCATTTTAGATCATTTTTATGATTCATAAATTATATTAAATAAACATAATTCGTTTTTAGAAATTAAAATAATTTTATTTTTTTGTTCCTTGTTATGGCGTTCTTTTAAAGCGTATATAACATTGTCGTCCGCTTTTCTTGTAAATAATTTCCTATACCATGGAGTGCCAAAATTATATCTTAAGTTCCCAGTAATTAAATCGTAGGAAGAAGAAGCTGACCAAGATTTAGGTAATTCTCCTATAATCTCATAACCTGTATTTGAATTAATTTCACAATTCCGAAGCTCTAATAATTCCCAGTTTTTATTTTCTTCTTCTAATTTAGAACTTATAAATCTTATTATTAATTCATGTGAAATTGGAACTTCATTTTCATAAAATGTTCTGTAATTCCTTCTATTAGGTTTCAGTATATGTTTATTGAAATAAGATTTTTTATCATTGTATTCTGAAAAATAACTGTTTGCTTGAAGCTGGTTAAAGACGAAATTATTTAAAGATTTGAGTTCATTAATTTTTCTATTTTTTTTAAATAAAAGATATAACCAACGAAAAAAGAAAACGGCCCCCATAACTACTGCTTCCGTTAGATATAAATCTGGGTCTTGGGCTGCTGGATAAAATATTAAAACTATTGCAAAAATAAGCCATAAAATAGAACCACACCCAAAGGCAAATGATTCGGTATCAGAGCCACCTGGTGCATCATTAAAAATTCGTTTTATTATCCTTTTTTTCATTAATAGTGTAATGTTTTAGGGCTATCAATAATAGATATTAAATCATTTTCAATTTCACTCCATTCTTGATTTAAATTTATGGTTTTTAGCCTGATATTATGGCCTCCAATGGTGTGATTAGAATCTACTTCTTTTTTTGTTGTTGGATATAAAAGAATCCCTTCAACTATCTTTTTTTCTTGGTTTTTATAATTCTTGATATAGGCATAAATCTGGTATAGGTTGTTTGAATGAAACTTTGGTTTTTCATAGTTATATACAAATATGTCCTTGTAAAACTTGGTGTCAATTATAGTTTTTGTTTCATTAGTCTCAACAGTAATGTCTGTTTTCATTATTGGAAATAACTCATGCCTTTCTTCATCCGTGTCCCAATTTATGATTTCACTTCCTTTTACACTAAATGTCTTTCTGGATAGGTGTTTCTTATAGAAGTTTAATACAAAACTTTCAAATAACGCAGCGAACTGCTTATCAGTTCCAAAAAACTCCTTAAAAACTTTATTTCCAGTTTCTTCATCAAGTGCTGTATTATCAAAAATTAATTTACAAACTTGAATTATAAATTGATAATAACTGTTATTCCTATCTATGATGGTTTTTCTAAAATATATGTTTGATAGTTCAATATCACTTATTTGAGAAAGTGATAGTATTTTCCTTTTCAAGGATTTTTTTAGTTCTATGTTAATTTTAGATCGTAAAAGAATTCTTAGGGTTGCTTTTATTATTTGATTAGGGACTATATTGGCTGAAAACTCGTCAAATTCACAATAAAATTTTCGGTCCAAATGACTGAGTGATTTTATGGTACGATTAAAGTTTATTTTTCCTTTAATTCCTCTAATTTTTTCATTTTTTTCTATGTAGTTTTTGTCTAAGCCTCTTTTTATTAATACTCCTAAAATGTTATCAAAAACCCTTGCAAACAAATTAGTAGATGATTGAAAATCATCATCATTTAATTTCATCTTATTACCTTGCTCTAACTTATTCCAAGCATAGCTTAAAAGGTAGTAAATGTTTTTGATAGGAATATCCAATTTTAGCTGTTTAGGTTGTCAATGTTTGATTCCGCTCTGTCTTTATTATCAAACCAATATTCGTTTAATATTGGAGATATCTCAAAATTCATGATATCGCTCAACCATTCTTTTTCGTCTGTTCCATCTTTTGGAGTATTACAAAAGTAACTATGGCCAATTTTAAACCCATCACCCAATGAATCGTCACTTTCAATTTCTTCGTTTAAAGAGTTTATTTTAGAAATGATTGATGAAATTGTTTTTTTTGAAATTCCTCTATCCATTATGAAATCTTTAAACCTGTCATTAAAATTTGGAGTTAAATTGATGAAAGAAAATCTTCTACGAAGGGCATAATCTACTATGCTTAATGATCTGTCAGCAGTATTCATTGTTCCAATTAAGTAAATGTTTTTTGGCACGTAAAATCTATCTCCCTTTTTGCTGTAAGTAAGTGCTATTTTATTTTTAGCTCCTCTTTTATCTGCCTCAATTAACATCATTAACTCTCCAAAAATCTTACTCAAATTACCCCTATTAATTTCATCTATTATAAAAAAGTATTTGTTTTCTGGATCAGATTTTGCTTTTTCACAAAAAGAATAAAAGACTCCGTTTACAAGCTTGAAAGAATCTTCATCAGGTCTATATCCTTGTATGAAATCTTCATAAGAATATGACTGATGAAATTGGACCATTTCAATTTTTGATTCATCATAATCTTCCATTAGTCCAAAGGCAATTTTTTTAGCAATAAATGTTTTACCAACCCCTGGAGGGCCTTGAAGGATTATATTTTTTTTGTGGTTAAGTAATTTTACTGTTTTAGCGAAGTTTTTTTCTTCTGTAAATACGTCCTTAAGAAGATCTTTTACCGAGAATTTAGAAATTATATCTTTCATAGTTGTTTCTATTCCAAGTGTATTTTTTAAGTCATTTACAAAGTCTGTATATTCCGTAATATTTGTTAAGGTTTTTAAAGGAAGAGTGTGATTAGCTACCTCCCAAAGACCATTTAATTTCCAGTCAACATCAAGTTTATGAGGATATCTACTGGTTTCTTCAAAATAGTATTCAGAACTTACTAAACCATAGCCCAAGCATTTGTGATTCCCTTTTTTGACAATTATAACATCTCCTTTTTTTATTATTTTTGAAATGTCTAACAAAGCTCTTTTAGTGTTCATTTTGCCTGTGGAACTTGTTAATTTATCATAGCTATCATACAAGTCTTCCTGACTTTTAAAGCTGCTTAAATCGTGCATAAAATCGTAGCCTATTGCCATATTGTTATTACCATAAAATTCTTCCCATAAGTAAGAATCTTTTCCTGCAGATAATAACCAATATTGTTTTTCGTTAATTGATGTATTATTTGATTCAGGCTTAATCAAATCAAACAGGTCTTCAATAACTTCTTTAATTTCATCTTCTATATTTTCTGGAACATCACTAAAGGCATATGTTTTTAACAAATGAATATTTGGGTTCCAGTTTTTTTGAAAGTCTTCTTCAGTGTGTAAATTGACTTTAGCTTTTAAATCATCATTAATTATAACTCCTGGGCTTCCTGGCTCAAGTATTAATGACTCATAGAGGCCATCGCGAACACCTTTTGAAATACGTTTTTGTATTGTTGGATCCTTATTAACTTTACTAACTACAAAGTCTTGATGCTCCACTCTATCTCCATACCCAAAACCAAACTTCACCCCTTCATGATTAATTAAAACATATAATTGTCCTGAATAAGAAACAGGTTGATCTATATTTTGATCAATGTAAAATGCCGACCATACATATGGATTGATTTTTCGACCCCAATTTCCAAAAGACTGTACCTTCATACCTAAAATTGTTTCAAAGTAGGTAAGACTTTCCTTAAGTATATTTTGGATGAAAATATTTGGACTTGATCCGTGTTTTTTGCTGAAAGAATCTCTTAATGGTTTAACGTACTTGTTATATGGCTCTTTCAAACCGTCAGCCATTGTTAGCTCATAGAGTTTGTTTTTAACAATAATCTTATTTATTTCTATTGCATCTTTAATAGCTTGTTGTGCGTTAGATTTTTTCATTTTTTTTAATTTTTAATTTATTTCTCTTATTAAGAGAATCAACCTCAGAATAATCATTGTCATCATTCCAATGACCACTGTCCTTTAGTTTTTGAAGAAATTCTAATGTTTTTTTGTGATTGAGACATTTAAATTCTTTTTCTTACTTTCCCAAATATAATCAATTGTGTAACATGAATAACTTAACACATTATCAAAACCGGATTTATGATAAACTTCTACCTGAACTCGGAAAGACCGAACCATATGAAGAGCTATTACGTCTCAGTTTATTATACAGACAGATTAAAGATATTAAAAAAGATAATTTTCTATTTGAAAAATTTAAAGGTATCATTAACAACTCACTATATTTTCATCTCAAATCAAAAGAAGAGTTTTATGATTTAGACAGATTTAAAGACATTTACAAAATACTTGTAGAGGAATTTATTGAAGATAATATAGATGCTAATGAGAATGATTTTATAGATAGTTATATTAACTCCCAACAAGAAATAATAAATAAAACAATCGAATACTTTATTCCTGTAAGTGGTTATGAATCATTGGAGTTAATACAATTTTTGAAAAAAGATTTTTTTGATGAGTTTATTAGAGGTTCTAAAAAGAAAATAGAGTTTTTAGAAAACAGGTTATATGTGCTTAATACTTCTATAAGTGAAGTGAACGAAGTTAATCCTTATCCACTTATTTTTATTTCTGCAGATATTTATTTGAAATTCATTGAATATGCATCAAACAATATAATAGACTATTATTTAGACTATTCATATTTGAAAAAACGATTAGAAAACCTAAATTTAATTCATTCCATAAAGGATAATGAATTTATGCGAATTTTATATGAGGAGATGGGACTAATAAGCAAAAAGGATTATGAAGAATACTCTATAAAAAACAAACTAAGTTCCCTTAATAAATCATCCTCTACAAACAGAGAAAACAACTTTAATAACATATTTGATTAATACCTATTCCCCAAATGGGCATTTTTAGCCCATAATGGGTAAGCCTTTATTCAAACATTTGTAGCTCAAAATTTAATTAAGAGCAATCAAATATGAGTAAAGAAAGTTTTAAAAATTTAATCGAATCAGAGCTAAACAAATCAACAAACGAATTATCTAAAAAGTTAGAGTCTTGCAGGATAGACATCTTAGAAATTATTCCACCTCCAGAAATTGCTTGGGAAATTAGGGATGATGACTCTGAGGAGTTTAACATTCTCGGAACTCACGGAAACTTTAGTTTAGTAAAAGGAAAAGCCAAAAGTAAAAAGTCATTTTTTATCAATATGGCTATTGCTGCAGCAGTCGGTAAAGGACTACTTCAAAACAAACTCAGAAGCCCTCTTAAAGATGGCTTTAATCAAGTTCTATATTTTGATACTGAACAATCTAAATACCATGTTCAAAGGGCTGTAAAGCGTATCTGCACTCAGATAGGTGTTGGTGTTCCATCAAACCTCAATACATACGGATTAAGAAAATCAAGCCCTTCAGAGAGGCTAAAGTTGGTAGAGTATGCTATTGAAAATACTCCCAATTTAGGCTTTGTAGTAATTGATGGTATCCGAGATTTAATCACATCTATAAATGACGAAGCAGAGGCTTCAAATATCGCTTCAAAACTCCTTAAATGGACCGAGGAGTACAACATACACATGGTGGTTGTTCTTCATGAAAACCCAGGTAGTGATAAGGCAAGAGGTCATATAGGAACAGAGCTAATGAACAAAGCCGAAACAGTTATTGCACTTCAAGTTGATAAATATGATGGGAGTATCTCTATTGTAAGTGCAGGCTTCTGCAGGAACAAATCATTTAAGCCATTTGCTTTCACAATTACAGATGAGGGTCTTCCAGAGATAATTGAAGATTATGTTATTGAGATGACTTCTAAAAAAAAAGGCTTTAGCTTACTAACCTTAAGTCCTGAGTATAAATTTCAACTATTAAAAGAAGTTTTTGAAAATGGAGAAGAACTTAAAAACGGAGAGCTTGTAAATCAAATGAAAATAGTTGTTAATAAGAGTTTCAGTGGCAGAAAAGGAATAGGACTGGATAATATAAAGAAACTAATTACTGAATCAAGAGACGAAGGATGGATAATCCAAGAGGGTATCAGACAACCCTATAAATTAGGAAAACTATCCGTTTAGTTATTCATAGGTTTAGTGCCTATATATAGGCACTTAAACCGATAAACCGATGAACACTTAAACTTATGAAACAATATAAATATCAATTTGGTAAAGGGAAATTCAATTGTCCACAATGTGGTGAAAAACGCTTTGTTAAATATGTTGAAACAGAAACAGGTAACTACGCTGAGAGCCAATATGGACGATGTGATAGAGAAACAAATTGTGGATACATTATGTACCCTAATGATAACTCAGTCCTGAGCTATAATTATACAGCTCTTGCGCCTGTAAAACCATCATACATAGAAAAGAAAATCCTGCAGAAAACCCTAACAAAATATGAAATAAACCCTCTTATATCCTATCTACATAAGTATTATGACAAGGATGAGGTTAATATCACAATTGACAAGTATCAAGTAGGAACATCGAATCAGTTTAATAATTCTACTGTATTCTGGCAAATGGATAATACAGGAAATATTCGCTCAGGAAAGATAATGGCTTATGATACTACAACAGGGAAGAGACTAAAAAGCAAAGATGGAAAACCTCTCATAAATTGGGTGCATTCGGCATTAGAAATACCTAAATTCAATTTGAAACAATGTTTATTTGGACTTCATTTATTAAACGACAATGTAAAACAGGTTGCAATTGTTGAAAGTGAAAAGACAGCGATTATAATGAGCATAGAATCTCCTAATTACACCTGGATGTCTACAGGTTCACTTCAAGGTTTTAAATATGAATATTTAGCTCCTTTGAAAGGAACGACTATAATAGCTTTTCCTGATAAAGGAGGGTATGCTCAATGGCAGAAAACAGCTGACATATTAAATCAGAAAGGTTTTGAGGTAAAAGTATCTAAATTACTTGAAAATAAGGAGTATGACGATGGCTGGGATTTAGTAGATGCACTTAATTATGAGAGTAAAAAACAGTCTACACCAAGGGGCAAAGGTTAACCCCTGCACGAAGTTTTATAACCCTAAACAAAACATAGTCATAACACATGACATAACTAACTTATTTACAGGTAATTAAACCCTTTTTAAGTTGTATAAAGGTATAATGTAAATTATTTTAAATAGTTAGATGTACTTAGGTTGTGGGCTATGCCCTATTCCACGAAGACTACCCCCTAAAAAAAAAGTGATTTGTTTAAAAATAGAACTGAGATTTATAAAACTTTCTGGAAGATTTTTTGGAGATTTTACTGTCAATTTTACTGTCAGTTTCAGCTGTTTTTACTGTCAGTTTTGTGTATATTTGGTTTTTAACCTTGTTAGTTTTTAAATAAAAAATTAGGAATATCAGCTGTTTAACACTCTACTAATACACTACTAAACCCTTTGTATACTTAAGTTTACTGCATAAAAAAAGAGTAACCATTTCTGATTACTCATTAGTAGCGGGAGTTGGACTCGAACCAACGACCTTCGGGTTATGAGCC
>Ga0206125_10004974_pt1 | contig 11436 bp, 10 predicted proteins | sample Helgoland_Spring_4_FD_148598 | JGI IMG/M metagenome (GOLD analysis project Ga0206125, IMG submission 148598) | Pelagic subsurface seawater microbial communities from Kabeltonne, Helgoland, North Sea - Helgoland_Spring_Bloom_20160331_1 | ecosystem: Environmental > Aquatic > Marine > Epipelagic ...
TGTTGCGCACCACAAAAACCACAGGAGAATTGGTCACAGCTGCCATATTTAAGCCGGCGTGAAAATCTCCCTCAGATGCAGCGCCATCGCCAAAGTAACACAGTGTGCAAGCGTCTTTGCCGCGCATTTTTTGACCATAGGCATAGCCCGCCGCTTGGGGGATTTGGGTGGCAAGCGTTGAACTGATGGTCATATAATTGAGCGATCGGCTACCGTAGTGAATTGGCATTTGTCTGCCCTTCCCCAAATCGAGGTCATTACTCAACAGTTGATTCATAAATTGCTTGGACGTAAATCCTCTGTAACGCAGAGCCGCCTGCTCTCGATACTGGCTCATGATCATATCCTGCGGGCGAAAACCAGCAACGGAACCCACAACCGCAGCCTCTTCTCCACTGCAGGTTAAATAGAAACTCAGACGCCCCTGTCTCTGAGCTGCGATCATTCGTTGATCTAGGATCCGAATGTAGACCATGTCTTGGTAAATTTTAGTCGCGGTGGTTCTATCCATGCTGGATTCCACTGCCTCAGATCGAATCGAGCCATCCATGGTAAGAATGGAAAATGTTGGAATCGACAAATCTTGGCCTTGTATAAACCGAATAGATCCGGTTAGATCATTACCAGAATCCATGCTGATATCCCCCTGCGTTTTGCGTTTTCGTTATCTTTAAAGTAAATTAACACGGAGGTAGGCGAATAATCCTTCCAAAATAGATGGCTAAAAAATGTAAAAACCAATTTTTATTGCGACAATCAAGTGGTTATGGACAGCACATTGCGTATTCCGGCAATAATTACAACGTCAGCACTTATCATTGACAGTTTATGCAAAAATAATGCGAACATTGACTACTGTTAAGCAATAATCACTTAGTTAAAGAGGGTACAAAAAATACAATATGTCCAGTGATCATTTAGACGCGACTGATTGGAAAATCCTCTCTATTTTACAGAGCGATGCATCCATACCCAACATTGATCTTGCTGAGCGAGTGTTCCTTTCGCCATCGCCCTGTTCAAGGCGAGTCAAAAATATGGAAGACCGAGGTTATATTGTCAAACGGGTCAGCCTGCTCGATCCAAACAAAGTCGGTTTGCCAATGACGGTCTTCATCCAGGTAACACTGGATCACCACATCAAGAGAGAGTTGGATGATTTCGCTCGGCAAGTCCAGCTTTGGCCTGAGGTGATGGAATGTTATTTAATGACGGGAGAATTTGACTACCTCATACGAGTAGTAAGCCCAGACTTACAAAGTTATCAGCAATTCCTAGACCAGAAGCTGACGCGAGTGGAGGGCTTAAAAGAATTAAAGAGTAACTTCTCATTAAAACCTATTTGCTACAAAACCGAACTTCCTCTCGACCACCTCTGTCCAGACAGGAAGTAAACACTGGCATCTTTGGGAGCACTGAGGTTTGGTGGTTAGAAATTGCCATCATATAGTCGCCGAAGACACAAATTAACATGACGCGGTTCATTTTAGTCAATGGTCTCAATACAAATTAATTAAGAGGAGTCTTACCATGCATAAAATCGCCGCCGCACTTTTCTTTGTATCCTTGAGCACCTTTACCAACCACAACGTCTTTGCCAATGCCTCTGAAATTATAGATCCAAGGCAGGGCGAAACAGTGAAAAAAATCTGCTTCGCCAGCGCCATTAATGGTTGGAGAGAGGTCTCTGGGCAACGCCATGCGGTCATTGTAAGTAAAGGTGTCAACGAAGAGTACAAGCTAGAGTTATTTGGTATTTGTGATGTATCACAGGCAATTAGTAGCCTCGGTGTCTCAACCAGAGGCTCATCATGCTTAACGCGCGGCGATAATATTATTGTCAAAAACACTTTTTATGGATCAGAGAAATGTTCTATACGACAGATCTATGAATGGAACGAGAACCAAAAGGACACTCAAGATCAATAAAACCAGTGCAAACGTGTCCCAAACGGTGCGCTCTTAGGCCTTAATCAATTTCGTTGAGCGACTCACCTATGGCATTAACAACTGAGTCTATTTGCTGATCAGTGGTGGCAAAAGGCAGGCCTAATTGCAAAGTATCGCCGCCGTAACGAACGTAGAAGCCCTTCTCCCAACATCTCATCGCTGCCAAAAATGGTCGTTTTGCTGGCTCCCCCGGAAGCGATGCCAAAGTTAGTCCTGCCGCAGAACCATAGTTGCGAATATCGACAATGTGTTCAGTTCCTTTCAGACTATGGATGGCTCTCTCCAATTTGGGCGCCATCGCTGCCACCTGCTCGAAACTACTTTCCCTCTCAAGCAAATCCAAGGTCGCCAGTCCTGCCGCACAGGCGAGAGGATGCCCGGAATAGGTGTAGCCATGAGGAAACTCAATCATGTACTCTGGCCCACCACCATCCATAAATGTGTCGTAAATCTCTTGTTTGGCAATGACCGCACCCATCGGCACAGACCCGTTAGTGAGTTGCTTGGCCACGTTAATAATGTCCGGAACAACACTGAATTCTTCAGCGCCAGTCGCCGAACCCACTCGCCCAAAACCGGTAATGACTTCATCAAAAATGAGCAAAATTTGATGTTGGTCACAGATCTCTCGCAGACGCCTCAAGTACCCCACAGGCGGCGGTATCACACCAGCAGAGCCAGCCATGGGTTCTACCATAACGGCAGCTATATTGCTGGCATCATGTAATGCGATTAAGGCCAATAACTCATCAGCCAAGTGCGCACCCTGCGCGGGCATTCCTTTGCTGAAAGCATTCTCCGGTATCATCGTATGACTCAAATGATCGGACTCGATAGTCTGACCAAAAGTCGCTCGATTACCGACAATCCCGCCAACACTAATACCGCCAAAATTGACACCGTGATAACCTTTGGCGCGACCGATAAACCGTGTCTTGGATGCCATACCTTTTTTTCGCCAATAGGCTCGCGCCAATTTTAAAGAGGTATCAGCGCTCTCTGAGCCAGATCCAGTATAGAAAACCCTATTCAAGCCCTCAGGCATAAACTGAGTAATTCGCTCGGCTAACTGAAAAGACTTTGGGTGCCCAAATTGAAAGCCACTGAAAAAGTCAAGGTTGGCTGTCTGTTTCGATATCGCTTGAGTAATCTCAGTGCGACAGTGTCCCAGACCTGTGGTCCACAAACCCGACAAACCGTCAAAAATTTTGCGCCCATCTGCGGCGGTTAAATAGTGACCTTCAGCAGCTACCACCATACGCGGATTTTGCTTAAACTCACGGTTACCGCTGAATGGCATCCAGTGCGCATCGAACTGGTCGTCAGTGACACCAGCGCGCTGATAAAACTCACTGTGCCGGGAATGAACATCTTTTTGAAATAACTTTTTCAGCATAGATTCAATATCTCTGGTTCGCCAAATTCACGCCTGAGTATATGACAGTTACGGCTGCTATAGCATACCCTCGCGGGGATAGATTAGGGCTCACAATGGGTGTCAAATAGTACCTTACGACAGTAAATAAAGCTTAATTTCGACCTATGTCATGGCTATACTGTGGTGGTAAATAATAATGCGGGCAACATCATGTCTTACAAGACCATTGACTACCGAGTGAAAGACTCAATTTTAACGCTAACCCTATCAAGGCCCGATCATCTCAATGCCTTCACCATTGATATGAGCCATGAATTAATCCACGCCTTTAACAGAGCCAGCGATGACGATGCTGTGGGCGCCATCGTGGTCACAGGCTCCGGTCGCGCCTTCTGTGCCGGTATGGATCTTACGCGCGCCGGCAATGTCTTTGGTCTCAACGAAACGTTAAATCCCACACTGGAGGACATGCGCGAACGAGCTCATGAGGAAGAAATTGAAACCGGTGTGCGCGATTCTGGCGGCCAGGTGGTGTTGGCTATGTATGACTGCAAAAAGCCAATTATAGGTGCCATTAATGGCCCCACCGTTGGCATTGGTGCCACCATGGCCTGTGCCATGGACATCAGGCTGGCTTCCGATAAAGCGCGAGTAGGCTTCGTGTTTAACAAAATCGGCATTACACCCGAGGCCTGTTCCAGTTGGTTTTTGCCACGAATTGTGGGTATACAAACGGCTTTAGAGTGGTGTTATACGGCGGAGATCCTCGATGCTGATACTCTCTTACGAGAACGTTTTGTCAAGGCTGTCTATCCTTTAGAAAATCTATTGAGCGAAGCCTACAAACTAGCTGGGAGAATGGTCAATTACAGTCAAGTATCCATGGCCTTAACGCGCCAGATGATCTATCGCAACGCGGCCCAAGACCATCCCGTAAAGGCCCATGAAGTAGATTCACTAGCGATTTATTATGCCAGTCAGAGCAGTGGTAAAGAGGGCGTTGCAGCTTTTTTAGAAAAACGTAGCGCGAATTTTGAGCAAAAGGCCTCTACTGATATGCCCCCCTTTTACCCCTGGTGGGACTAACTCACCATGGCATTGCTTGATCAAAATGATTGTTTACCTGAGACTCCGCCAGATTCGTTCAACGGGCAGGAACTGTCCGAAACTGATCTGCATAACTTCATCACAGACAGCCTGAACAAGGGAAAACAACCCTTAATTATCTTTGGCGCCAACTGGTGCCCAGATGCACTATTTTTGTCTGCAGTAATGGAACTACCGTCGATAAAAGGTTTTTTGGATAAACACTGTAGCCTCTGCAAGATTGACGTCGGCCGCTACGATCTGAACATGGAGCTGATGCCCTTAATGGGTATACCTTCACAAGAGGGCATTCCCCGCCTCTTCGTGATCGACAGTGAGGGCACCACCATTAACCTCTCATCAAATGACCATTGGCGCTCTGCTCGAAGTATGACGCCACAGAAAATTTTTGATGACCTGCAAGCATTGCTGGCGCGCTAGCCGGCAATGTGCCCTATGGCAGATCATCTACCAGTTCACCCTCCACCTGCTCAAGTAAATCTTCGCGATCCACATTGAGCGCGAGCATGACTGTTGCCGCCACATAGATCGAAGAATATGTACCGATGGCCACGCCAATCATAAGAGCAATGGCAAAGTTATGAATCAGTTCGCCACCGAAAAAGAACAGTGCGAGTAACACCAACATGGTAGTCACGGACGTGTTGATCGTACGCCACAAGGTCTGCGATAGAGACTCATTAATGACCTCTGTGGGCGGCGCCTTGCGAATCTTTCTAAAGTTTTCACGAATTCGATCGGAGACCACAATGGTGTCGTTTAGCGAGTAACCGACCACAGCCAATATTGCGGCTAACACCGTCAGGTCGAACTCTAATCGCGCAAGGGAGAAAATACCGAGGGTAATCAAAACATCGTGGCCAAGAGCTAAAACGGCACCAATAGAGAACTTCAGCTGAAAACGTATTGCAACGTATAGCATGACAACAGCTAGAGCGGTAAGCATACCTAGTCCACCATCCTCTCGTAGCTCCTCACCGATCTGTGGACCGACAAAATCCACTCGACGCAGCTCAACCTGTTGACTCTGGTCTCCTTTAAGTACTTCCAGAACTTGGGCCGCGAGCTGTTCGTCTGGCTCGCCCTGTAAACGAATTAATACATCGGTCTCGGCACCAAAATGCACAACAACAGGATTCTGAAACCCCGCACTCTCCAGTGTCTCGCGCAACTCAGCAACATCAGCGGGCTCTTGGTAACCCACTTCTATCTGTGTACCACCAGAAAAATCGAGACCTAACACTAAACCCTGACTGGCCAGAGACCAGATAGAAAGACTCAAAAGCAAAGCCGATAAAACCACCGCGTATCTGCGAATACCCATAAAATCATAGATTTTTAGCTGCGCCATGTTTATTTTCCTATATCCAAAGCTTTTCTATTTTGCGGCCACCGACCACCATATTTACCAAACCTCTGGTCATCACAATCGATGTGAACATGGAGGTCAGAATACCGATAGACAGAGTCACAGCGAAACCTTGCACTGGACCTGAACCAATGATGAACAGAATTAATGCCACGATAAGCGTAGTGATGTTGGCATCTAAAATTGATACAAAGGCGCGGTCATAACCAGCGCTGATTGCGCTTTGCACCGAAGCGCCATTCTTGCGCTCCTCGCGAATACGCGAAAATATCAGCACATTGGCATCTACTGCCATACCAACGGTCAACACGATCCCGGCAATACCTGGCAGTGTCAGCGTTGCACCCAGTAGCGACATAAAGGCCACCAGCAACAACAAATTCATGATCAGAGCCGTATTGGCCGCAAAGCCAAACGCTCGGTAAATAAGCACCATGAACAACAGCACTAGCGCCATCCCCAAAGTGACCGATTTGACCCCCATCTCAATGTTGTCGGCACCCAGAGATGGACCGATGGTACGCTCCTCTACAATGTACATGGGCGCCGCCAGCGCACCGGCCCTCAACAATAGTGCCAGTTCTGATGACTCTCTCTGACCATCGAGACCGGTGATGCGAAACTGTCGGCCCAGCTGCGCCTGCACTGTAGCCAAACTGATGATGTGCTTTTCAACAAAGGGCACCGGCGTTATAACCAACTCCCCCTGATCATCTACAGTTTTCTCCAACTTGGTTTTGTACTCTATAAAAAGCACACCCAAACGACGACCGATGTTGTCTCGGGTGGCCAAGCCCATTTGCCAACCACCGGAGGAATCCAGAGTAATATTTACCTGTGGACGCCCATTTTCGTCGAAACTTGCGCGTGCATCGGTAACATTTTCGCCCGTAATGATTGGCGCTTTCTCCAGCATGGCATCTGGCCCCTGACGGCCGCTCTCACGAAATTCAAAGCGCTCACCAACTCTACCTTGCGCCTCCAGTCGGAACTCAAGATTGGCAGTCTTACCAATAATACGCTTTGCCTCAGCCGTATCTTGAATGCCCGGAAGCTCCACAACAATTCGATTTTTGCCTTGACGGGATACGATAGGTTCAGACACACCCAACTCATTAACGCGGTTGCGCAACGAGGTGAGATTCTGTTTTAAAGCGTTGTCCTCGAGCAAACTGACAGCTACCTCGCTGAGCTGCAGAACCAACGTCAACGGATTCTGACCCGGAGCGCTTTGGATTTGCAGGTCTCTATAATTATTGCGGACGATCGCCTTAGCTGCACTGACCTGATCACCGTCTCGGAACTGACCAACAATCTGATCACCCCTCAATTCCAAGCTTCTATAACGCACACGCTCCTCTCGAAGTGAAGCCTTAACATCAGCCAAGTCACCCTCCAGTCTGACAGCCACAGCAGAGTCGAGATCAACTTCCAATAGAAAATGCACACCGCCACTGAGATCCAAACCCAGCTTCATCGGTTTTCCGCCAATATTCCTCAACCAATCCGGTGTGGTGGCAGCCAAATTAAGCGCAACAATGTAGTCACCGCCCATTTCAGCTTGAATAACCTCTTTGGCACGAAGTTGCATATTTCTATCACTGATGCGGACCAACAAGCTCTCACCATCGGCTTCACCGGAAAAATGGTCGACACCAGCTTGGTCCAAAGCCTCTTCAACCTTTGACAAAACACCCTGATCAATAACCATTGAGCCGCTCTGCCCCGACACTTGGATCGCTGCATCCGCCGGATAAAAGTTCGGCGCGGCATAGACAAAGCCAAAAGTGACGACCAGAAGAATGAGGCAGTTCTTCCACAAGGGGAACTTATTTAGCATATCTAGAGCATTCCTTTTTTTGTTTCGCTATTATAGCGCTAATAAGGTTTAGATAAGGGCGGAATCATAGATTTAAACCCCCACCACTCTCAATTGACTGCTGACAGTAAAAATCTTCTACAAAACTTTCCAGATTCCCCTCTTCAATAGCATTGCGTAGTTGGGACATTAACCTTTGGTAATAACGTAAGTTATGAATAGTATTTAGCTGTGCACCGAGCATCTCACCACATTTTTCCAGGTGATGAAGATAGGCCCGAGAAAAATTTTGACAGGTGTAACAATCACAATTTTCGTCTAGAGGTCTAGTATCATAGCGATGCTTAGCGTTGCGGATTTTTACCACCCCGGTGCTGGTAAAAAGATGGCCATTGCGGGCGTTGCGTGTGGGCATTACACAGTCAAACATATCGATTCCGCGCCGCACACCTTCAACCAGATCAGCGGGTTTACCCACCCCCATAAGATAGCGTGGTTTATCAGCTGGCATATTGTCTGCCAAGTGATCAAGAATCCTTATCATGTCATCCTTCGGCTCTCCCACTGACAATCCACCAATGGCATAGCCATCAAAATCAATATCTTCAAGGCCAGCAAGTGAAAGATCTCTGAGAGATTCATACATGCCACCCTGGACAATACCAAACAGAGCTGATGGGTTGTCGCCATGAGCATCTTTGCTGCGCTGTGCCCATCGCAATGACAGTTGCATAGACTCCTCAGCCTGTTTTTCAGTGGCGGGGTATGGCGTACACTCATCAAATATCATAACCACGTCACTACCCAGATCTCGCTGCACTTGCATGGATGTCTCGGGATCAATGAACACCGGACTGCCATCGATGGGCGACTTAAACTTAACACCTTCTTCACTGATCTTGCGCATATCACCCAGACTGAACACCTGAAATCCTCCGGAGTCAGTGAGAATCGGCCCTGACCATTGGATGAAGTCATGTAAATCACCATGGGCTTTAACCACCTCAGTGCCCGGTCGCAACATGAGATGAAAAGTATTACCGAGAATTATCTCAGCACCTATATCTTTAATATCTTTGGGCAGCATGCCCTTGACTGTGCCGTAGGTACCCACTGGCATAAACGCTGGTGTCTGAACAGTGCCCCGAGGAAAGGACATCTCGCCACGACGGGCCTTGCCATCGGTGGCCATAAGATTGAATTTCATCGCACAGTTACGGCTCATGAGGGAATGTCCTGTGTTGCTGAAGGGTTGTGGCACAAAAACATAGCATCGCCGTAACTAAAAAATCTGTAACGCTGATTTACCGCCTCTTTGTAAGCGCTCATGATGGATTCATATCCGGCAAAGGCGCTCACCAACATCAGCAGGGTAGATTCAGACAGATGGAAGTTGGTGAGTAGTGCATCCACTATCTTAAACTCGTAACCGGGGTAAATAAAAATATCTGTGTCACCCTCATAGGGTTGTATTTCACCACTTTTTGCAGCCGTCTCAAGACACCGTACACTGGTAGTGCCCACCGCAACGACTTTGCCGCCGTTGGCTTTTGTCGCCATCACCTTTTCACAGACGTCAGCGTTTAGCTGAAGCCATTCTGAGTGCATCTGGTGCTCTTTAATATTGTCCACCCGCACCGGCTGAAATGTTCCAGCACCAACATGCAGTGTGACAAAGGCGATCTCGACACCTTGTGCTTTAATACGCTCAATCATGTCTTGGTCAAAATGAAGGCCAGCAGTCGGCGCTGCCACCGCACCCAACTGATCTGCGTAAATGGTTTGATAACGCGATCTATCAGCTTCAACATCCGCTCTGTCGATATAAGGTGGTAAGGGTACATGCCCAATACTATCGAGAAGATCCAACACTGGACTGTCAAAGGTTAGATTGAATAGATCGCCATCTCTGCCGGTCATCTGTGCGGAAAACCCCTGGTCAAACACTAGCCGATTGCCCTTTTTTGGACTCTTGCTGGCTCGGACATGTGCATTGACGGAGTAATTATCTATTAGGCGCTCCACTAGCACTTCTATCTTCCCTCCAGATTCCTTATGTCCCGTTAGACGAGCTGGAAGAACCTTAGTGTTGTTGAACACCATCAAATCACCAGGTTCCAAGTGCGATAAAATATCAGTGAACTGCTCATGACGTAAGGAATTATTGGCGCCATCTAAATAGAGCAAGCGGCTATCCCGCCGATTTTCAGCCGGCTGACGGGCGATTAATTCATTGGGCAAATCAAATTGAAAAAGGTTACGCTGCATAAATGTGGTTGTGTCTTCATTTTTAGGGTGGCAAGAGTATAGAATTTCTGCCCAAAGCGCCAAATAATTACCAAAAAAACCGTCCAGTTTCTTTCACAGCGCAGATTTAAATCAGTTGACCGTTGATTCATCACTGCTATAATCCTCGGCCTGCCGAAATACTGCTTACAAATGCCAGTGTGGTGGAATTGGTAGACACACGGGATTCAAAATCCCGCGCCCTTAAAAGCGTGTCGGTTCGAGTCCGACCACTGGTACCAAAGATAAAAAGCCCTGCCGAATCGGTGGGGTTTTTTTGTGCAGAGTACATTGTTTATCACCTTCCATCACCGCTGGTCGGCGAGACCCGACATCCTCGGTTCGACCTATTGCGCTAGCAATATGGGCGCCAAAGGCGCTTGCTTAGCAAGTGATAACAGCCCCTAGGCTGATATCATCAGTCCGACCACTGGTACCAAAGATAAAAAGCCCTGCCGAATCGGTGGGTTTTTTTTGTGCAGAGTACATTGTTTATCACCTTCCATCACCGCTGGTCGGCGAGACCCGACATCCTCGGTTCGACCCATTGCATTAGCAATTTAATTGCCAGATGAAATCTGACGCTTTAATTTAAATTTTATATTTTAATGATATGTCTGATCCGAATAGCAGCCAATATTCAGCCGAATCGACTGATGTATGCGTCGAACTGGGCTCAACAGGCCCCCGAATCTGGCGCGAGCCATGCTACAGTCTTCGCGTGAAACGATAACTGGATTCGGTGATATGAAAATAGCGTCTGAACCGCTCAGGGGCGCCTACAGGCTGCAAGGTGTTGAGTTAACGGAACAGGGTAAGGTGCAAGTGCAGGTGCGCGATCAACTGAAGTTGTATGCCAACAGCCGGTACATGTTCGCATTTGTGCATCCAGACTATGGTATTGATGTGGGCGCTGGTAATGCGACGTGGAACAATGGTCAAATATTGGAAGAGCCTCTAGAGAATCATCAAGGGACTGTGACGGGTTTTCAGTTCAATATTCCCATCGAGCCACTGGAGAATGGCTTCAGTCAGACCATACTGGATATGACATATGAAGACGGTCGCTGTGTCGATATGGTGGAAACATGGAATACGCTTTCAAATGAAATATCCTACTTCGATGGCTTATGGCGGAGCGAAACGGACGACTCCACTGAAATTATGATGATCGCTGGCAGTCATTTCATCACGCTGAAACGCTCTGCCCTAGATGAAAGCAATTTTTGGTTTGGCACTTTGAAAATAGATAATGATGGCAATGCGGTCAAAATGAATATGGCGAGCTCCAATCCAAATTTCTCGCGGGAAAAACAGACATTAGCACTGGAAATTAATGAGCAGAACAGCCTCATTAAAAGCCAATCCCATTATGGCATTAAGACAATAACCCACTTCCAAGCTGTTTGAGATAAAAACCTAATCCTTGAGTACTGCCAGTGCAGCAATGTGCTCCGTGCCAATGCCGCAGCAGCCGCCAACAATGTTGGCACCCAGTGATTTCCATTGTTGCGCGAACTCAAGGTA
>Ga0206125_10004975_pt1 | contig 11434 bp, 12 predicted proteins | sample Helgoland_Spring_4_FD_148598 | JGI IMG/M metagenome (GOLD analysis project Ga0206125, IMG submission 148598) | Pelagic subsurface seawater microbial communities from Kabeltonne, Helgoland, North Sea - Helgoland_Spring_Bloom_20160331_1 | ecosystem: Environmental > Aquatic > Marine > Epipelagic ...
CTAAAGAGGCTCCACCTATCTCTAAAAATCTGGTTTCACTCAAAACTCCAAACTCAACATTATTCCTAAATGAGTAATCATAGAGATTGATTGAGGTCACTATACCTTTAGATTCATTCGCATAAAATTTAGCGTGAAGATTCGGAACATATACAATTGAGATATTATTAAACTCCTTGAAATACTCGAAATCACTTTTATTAAAACTTCTACTAGGGTTATGTTCATTTTTCCCAAACGCAATAATTATGTGGAGCTCTGCATTTGATTTGTGCTTATTAAATACTTCGCGTTTAAAATAGTCATCCAACTTTATGAATGGTGATACTATAAGTAGTTGCTTTCGAGCGTTGAATATGATGTCATATACCTCTTCACCTAGTCTCCTTCCGGTTACAAAATCTGCCATTCTGATTTGATTATGTTAATCCGTAAAAACGGACACACGTAAGATAGGAAATGTCAAAGAACCATATCTAGACTCAATGAACCAGTTTGATTTACAAATAGTCCATTCTAGAATTGATTCAAGCAGCACTCGACCAATTTGTAATCTCAGAAGATTCGCTCAACGCTTGCGCCTCCAACCACTCAAAGTATTCGTAGACCTCCTCGTCCCAAGGCTCTATGCCCACCTCAAAACTATTAGGTGTGAAGTGAGTATCACTAATCAGGCATGCTCTATATCTGAATTCCTTAGACGTAAGATTCAGTTTAATCCAAGAAAGTTGTTTAACATGAGGTTCGACCAATTCTAGCAAAGGCCTCACTCCGTCGTAATACGTTACAACTGTCAAAGAGTGAGAAGGGCAAGACTTAATAATCTCAACTAAGTCTTCGTAACCAAACAAGTCATAAGGCATAAACCAAAAGAGACTACCACCCTGTTTCGCTAACAACCTGTAATTGACTAAAAACTGAAATTCCTGATCCATTGATAACTTGCTTTGATATCAATTTAATCGGATGTGTGCGAGATTAACGCACAGATACTAATATATCTGTTTCAATCGTTTACTTGACACCCAGTATGTCGGTACTGAACTGAAGTCGTGCAGATTCAAAGATCTAACTGTCATAGACTTGGGGAGAATCGCTTCAGGAGTTCTTTTAACTTCCTTGAGTTGACTAGCAAAATACTTATGCGCTTCATCAGGCCCGCCGTATTCGGGACATTCGTAGTCAGAATAACCGGGAGGCATCATTTTTAAATGCCATTCATACAAGGCCTTAATTTGTTTAGCCTTGACACCCTTGTTTTTATTGGCTACATACTTAGAACGAACGACAGATGATTCTGCTAGAGCCTCCTCTAGCCAATGTTTTGAGTAATATCTCTAACGTATATCATTGACTATCAAACATTATTATGATTCAAGATAGTTGAAAAGATTGTTGACACCAATCAAGTAGCCCGAATTCAACACCTATTTTAATTACTTACTTTGCGCTAAACGACTAGTTTAATGAATTACATAGATCTTTTCGCAGGATGTGGCGGATTGTCCGAAGGATTTGATAGCTCCGGAGCTTACCATGGTATTGCACATGTAGAATGGGAAGCTCCAATGGTAAAGACATTGAGAAAGCGCCTGATGATGAAACATTGTTATTCTGAAGAAGAAGCTTTAAAAAGAGTTTTACATTTTGATATCCAACTAACTAAGCAATTAGTTGATGGATTTGCTTCCCAAGTAAATTTTTACACAGATAACCACGAAGAGTTTATTCAAAACGGCCTTAAAGGGATAGTCGGGGGCAACACTGTGGATTTAGTTATTGGGGGGCCTCCTTGTCAGGCATATTCAATTGCAGGAAGGGCACAGGACAAAAATTCGATGAAAGATGATTATCGAAATTACCTATTCGAAAGCTTCGCAACAATTGTAGATAAGTTTCAACCAAAATTATTTGTTTTTGAGAATGTTCAAGGTATTCTGAGTGCGATGCCGGGAGACATACCAGTTCTTAATCGAATCTTTGAAGCATTTGCAAAAATTGGTTATTCAATAAGATCTCCTGAAGATCAAAAGAAATCACTTTTTAATGTAAATGACTTTGGTGTGCCTCAGAATAGAAAAAGAGTAATAATAATAGGTGTAAGAGACGACTTAAATCTTTCATTAGAGTCTATTTATAAGGCCATTGAGCAACAAAAAACCGACTACAAACCAAATCTAAGGGATGCCATTGGTGATCTGCCATTTCTTCAGCCATTAAAAACTCCAACCAAAAAGATTTCACATGGACCTGCCTCTAAGGAATATGTTCAAAATCACTCTGCCCGATTCCACAATGCCCGAGACATAGGTATTTTTAAAGAATGGATACAACAAAATATGAATGGGAAATCCCTTGAGGAGAAACTTAATTTCTACCATCAAAAAACGGGGAAAATTACCAATCATAACAAATACAGAAGCCTAGATTGGAATAAGCCAAGTCCGACAATTGTTTCTCATTTGCAAAAAGATGGTCTCTTGTTTATTCACCCAGATGCAGAACAAGCACGTAGTCTCACGGTTCGGGAGGCTGCAATAATTCAATCATTTCCAATAGACTTCGATTTTTTAGGCAGCCAAGGCCATCAATATAAAATGATAGGAAATGCAGTTCCCCCATTATTCGCTAAAAAAATTGCCATTGCCCTTAAGGAATTTCTAACATGAAGAAAAAAAAACTATACGTCCTAGTTGCTTGTGAAGAGAGTCAAGCAGTAACAAAAGAGTTTTTAGACCTCAACAAATCTCAACTTCCTTTCCAAATAGAAGCTTTTAGTTGTGATATTTTACCAAGCTCAGGTGGATTAAAAGAGAGACATTTTAATTGTGATGTATTCCAAGTCATAGAAGATCGAGGGGGGCTCAATGAATGTGGGGAATATATTAATATTCCTAAATGGGATATGATGATCGCACATCCACCTTGCACATATTTAGCAGTAAGTGGCGCAAAATGGTACTATGATCCAAAAGATAAAGACAAACCAATTGAAAAACGGGGAGAACATCCGAATTTTCCTGGCAGGAGAAAGAAACAAGAGGATGCTTTAGATTTTTTCAAGCGGCTATTCTTCGCTGACATACCGTTCGTAGCAATTGAAAACCCGGTTTCCGTCGTTAGCTCGAAGTTTCAAAAGCCTAATGATACAGTGCAACCTTGGCAATTCGGCGAACCATTCACAAAAACAACATGTTTATGGACTCGTGGTCCGATACAAAACAGTTCGTGGTCACCGTTACCAAAGCTGACTCCAACCAAAGTTGTGGATAAAGGTGAGCGAATTGTGTTTAAAAGCGGGAAAAGTCAACCAAAATGGTATTCTGATGCACTCGTAAAAGCCAAAACCGCTGAAGAACGAAGAACTCTTAGAAGTAAAACTTTTAAGGGCATTGCCGCTGCTATTGCTTCGCAATACACGAATTATCTCATTCAGGAAATCGAAAACGGATACTACAAGTTAAATTAATTCATTACCTGCTAAAGATTCCATTCCAGCACAGTAAGCCATAGTCAATAACACTTTCTTCGCATGTGCTTCAATATTTTTATTTTTTTGAAGATCGTTGTAGAATGCTCCTACTTTCACTGACTGATTAACATCCTCCACATTCCACACAGGGTGTTTTGCAAAGCGCGTTGAAAAACTAACAAGCTTCTCTCTATATTGCTCTAGATCATAATCCAATAACAAGGTATCCTTGTTCTCCGGAAACTTCTCATTAAGTAAGAATTCAATTTGGCGTTTCATGAACTCAATCCATAATACAAGACCACTTTGAGATTTAATTCGTTTTTTCACGGGAGCATCTAAACTTATATCCTCGAATACTGTCTCCACTAAAATCTCAAGGATCATTCGAATATTTAATCTTTCAGTTGCTCTTTTCGTGTCATCACGATCTAGTTCATCTTGAAGTGGCTTTTTGTACAGAAGCTTATCTAATAGCTTCGAATAAAAGGTAGTCTCCTTTAATTCAAGATTCAAATCAATCCTAGCCGGGGCATCTTTAGACCCTTTAACGTACTTTCTAATCCTCAGTGGGCCCTCACCTTTTTTATCTTCGTAAACATCAACCCTCCGCGCCTGAAACAAAGCTTGTTTAACCCTTGGACGTTCATTTGCTGGTCTACTTTCTATAAATCCATATTCGCTTTGTAATGATCCATCCTCAGAACAACGTTGTTCATATTCCTCATAAGCTGCTCTATACTCTTGAGTCATTTTCATTGCAAATTCCGTCTTTGTTAATCCAAGCTTTATAATCTTGCTTTGAATTGAATTAACCAATTTAGTTGCTTCATCTCTATCCAAATTGAGATAAATTTTTGCATCAATTAGCACATCCCCCATATCCTTGACTTTTTTCCATTCGAGTAAGGCCTTTGAAATTGCCTTGTGTTGACCATCGAACATGAGGAATTTATTTTCACCTACCCTCAATTCCCCTTCCAATCTCATACTTGAAGGCTCGTGTAATGGATTAAAATGCAAATCCTGATACAACGAAAACAAGTGCTTAATCTTCACCGTTCTAGGTTGTACGTCATCATTATAAATAGAGTTTAATGGAATCTGCAAATAAGAGAAGTGAATATCCTTATCCTTTCCTGGTATTGAAACCGTATTGATTGGTATTTTCTTAATCGAAGTGCCGTTCGGAAGATCTATGTTGAAATGATTGGGAGTTACATCAGTAATCACAAAAGGACGCGTTGTCACATGATAGAAATTTTTCAATACATCAGCAAAAGTGGCATCGTGATTAGCATCAATAAATTCATTTATACAAAGAAAATTACGCACTAATACAGTAGGATTATTTTTTTTAAAGCGGTTACAGCGCTTATGCACAAGATTTAGGTTTTCCAAAGTGGTGTCACCCCCTTCTCTTGATGGAAGATCGTGATCAGCTTCCAAATCCTCTGTCGCCTCATTCATTTTTCCATCGCACAGGAAACATTTTCCACTTGCCTTTTGCCTTAATAGATCTTCTATGTTTTCTCTATCGACGGCGTCTAATATTTCACTACGAAGACTCTTTGAAATTTTTATTGGCATAATAAATCTGTATTTGTCATGAAATGATTTTCCTCCATGTATCTGCTTACGTGCTGAGACTGGGGAATATTTAATATATAAAGTTTGTACGTGTTGCTCTCTAGGTATTCAAAAAGGACTGTCTCGCCTCTAAAAACCAAGCCTAATGGTAATAAGATACGAATATCCTGATGGACTACTATTTTCGTGCTAAACGTATTATTTTTTGCTTTAATAACCACATCAAAGCTATCACCATGTCTAGCTTTTCCAAGCTTAAAAAAATGGGCAGCAGCACTTCTATTCACGACAAATGATCTCGTTTCATCTTGCTTACTAGCAATTTTAAAGTAAAATCTCATAAATAGCACTGAATTATGTTCTCCAACTCCTTGTTCCTAATCACTTTAATCTTCACCTTAAACTCATCATCATAGTTCTTCTGACTATGATGAATAGGTTTGGTTTTGACGTATGGGTAGGATTCTAAAGTTAATTGTATTTCTATTTCTTCGATCTCTCCGTCAAAAGGGCGGCTGACGCCCACAATTGGATCGAAGTATACTTCTGCATCAAAGGTGATGTCTTCTGGTATATCTGTATCTAAAACGACAAGGTTGTCTATACGGTCAAATGCATTCACGAAGACAAAGCCGTCTTTTTCTAATAGTGCCACCACAAACCAACGGTTGTTGTATTGCTTGAGGTATACAGGGTTAGTCACAAAGGTCCTTGGGTCCTTACCAAAGGGCGAGTAAGTCATTTTAATCTGCTTACGTTCACTTACCGCTCTATACAGTGGAGCCAAGTATTCTTTACCCTTGTAATATGGATTACCGCCCCAGTCTATGTTCTTAGATTGCTTCGGGTTTTGTGCCATATCCATATCACTTTGCAGCTTAACGATGAGGTCTTCGAGACCTTGAAACTGAGGCAACCCTTCAAAAGCATCTAGTGCATCTAGCGCCATCTTAAGCTCCTCAACTTGGGTTTGATTTACGGGGCGATTATTAATCGAGAATTTCGGATCATCATACCGATAATAGCGCTTCTTACCTTCTCCTGGATAGGTCTCAATAGGCGCTTCCCAGCCGTCGGAGCTCTTCATAAAAGCAATATCATCACGAAGCTGTCTAGTGCTGATGCCTTTCGACTGTGGATCTTTATCCAACATCCACTCATTAATTGCCTCCTTCAAACCGTCAAACGTATAATTCCGTCCGATGTTAGAGAAGCATCTGTCCAGAATGCTGTAGCGTTTTAAAGGTCGTTTGGTGGTTGGCATAGCTTATTGTGGATAAGTTACAATTATTCACAATTGGTATACAGAACAAGAGCACAAAATATATTTTGACGTTCAGACCACCATTTTTTTTGATTCACTTCATGCCTTGACATTCGCAAAACGTATCCCTAATACTAAATCACTAACATGAAAATCAATTCCACCAAGTCCCGCGGCTCATGGACTTTAAATTCTCACCATAATATCGCTCAGTGTTCAATGCCTCTCCATATGTAAGTTTATCATGAGGGTATTGGCGATTACGAAATAACTCTTCAGTCGCATCGGCTTCATCATAAGAATCAAGACCATATTTCCGCATGAACTTAGCCCCCAGATCTCTTCCATTCTCAGGCGCATTGATGTGCTGAGTATACCTCTCCTCTCTTTCCTTGGAAGTCATCCCTATATACACCAGGTCATCCAACTGTTCGAGATTAGGGTTAGCCTCTCTGAACTTACGCTCTCCGACTACATCCTCGTTCAAACGAAATGCATAAACGCTATGATTTCGCTCTAATTTCTGGATGGTGACAGATCCAGATTGCTTTCCAAGCAGCCTATGCACCTCTGCCTCCCTCGCAAGAACAGCATCTATTTTATTATCGCACCTCAACCTATCTGTGTAGTTCGGTGCATAATATTTCATGGAGCTCTTACTTAAGCCTCGTTCTTGAAAAAGCATCTCATAATCTCGCTTATCTTTTGGCAACTGGGACTGGGACTTAAAGCCTTCGAGTTGCTCCTCGGTGTAGACTCGGTTACTGCATCTCCACACTTTTGCGTATTTAATCTGCTCGTCGGTCAAACCTTTTAATTTCAAGGCTTTCCGAATCGCTTTCGTTTTTCGTATTCTAGCTACTGCACATCCGTAAAGTTTAGGCTCCTCATCTATTTCCATATCACAATCCAATTAGATCTACTTCTTAAACCAAACCTCCTCAGGCATATACCCAAAAACGAATTCAGTCACCCCACATAGCCAGAGCTTGTGTTCACGTCCATTCATATCAGCGATATAATACGCGCCATCTCCAGCAGGGTGCGGATGAATATAATTCAAAACTTCATAACCCGCTTTAGGATCGAGACTGAGATCTAAGGTTATCTCTTCACCTTTACTCGATAAATGGTCTAAAAAAACATCCGCACCATCTACCATAAGCAACATGTTCTTAGGGCCAGGCCAGCCGTTAACATCAGCATACCAAAGAAATCCTTCTTTGTAGAAGCGCATGGTAAGTTCTGTTTTATTTCCCGCGATTTTACCAGCTGCTTTGGAAGCAGTAGATTTAAGTGTACCGTAGATTTTGTGCAATGGGTTAATATTCTTCTGTGTCATAATATTTACTTTCAAGTTCAAGCAATAGAGTCCCTCCCCATTGCTTATACAAAGGTGAAATAAAGAGGTCCTAAACCCAGCTATTGACAAGGTTGTCAGCTATGGCTCACACGTTTGATGATGCTTATTTCGAATAATAGAAATTCCGAAAGTGTAAACCAGAAATAGTATCTCCGTAACTGGTAAGATTGGGTTCTTCTTGCTCAGACCAAGTTGCAAATCGAACTTCGACATTACGATTGACTATAAGGGTATCAAGCTGATCGTTGAATTGATAAGAATTCTCTATCCAACTTTCTAAACGCACCTCACTTTTTACATTGCTAGTGTCGATATTTAAGCGATCACATATCCAATAAGCTGAATCTCTCTCTAGAGGCAACCAAAAGATTTCCACTTCCATGGTTAAGAATATATTAGAATAGATGATTTCGCTTAAATCATTAAGATCATAGACAGTGACACCTTCCCTACCTATACCGGTACCTCCCGCATCCGTATGTACCTCTAAATAGGGTCTAATACGATCATTGTGAACTTTTATGAAATATGGATCACTTCCATATTTCATGGCATACTTGATTAGCCCAGTATTATCGGTATAGGAATATAAACCATCCGCTTTATTAAAGCGCACAATGTATTCAATGCCCGGATGAACACCTCCAGTCCAAGATGAGACATTTTCATCTTCCTTCTTTGGTCGCATCTTAACGTATACCACTGCCATATTTTCATTTTCAAATAATACACTATCAACAGAAGAGGTGAAACCCGTGGTGTCCTGATAAAATTTACATGTGAATTTTAGCTCATCTAATTTTGAAAGTGATGTTAGATTGGACCATTTTAACAAACCATGATGATGTAAACTTAGATAGCTTTCATCTTTAGTATCGTAAGAAATAAAGCTTTTCATCGCACTAGACTTGTATTGCGCATTAAGTTTATTCATGTTTGCGGCAGGAAGTCGTAACTCTAAGGAGTTGTCGGTGTAAACAAACTCAAACTTTTTATACTCCTCCCATGGTTGAATGAACAAGTCTTTCTCAACGGATTCTAACACAATTGAATCTAAAGGTGCTGATTCCAAAGCCTCAACATTTCCCGGGGCCTGACATGATAGAATTAACAGAAATATGAAGAAATAATTGACGATTTTCATTTACCAAAAGTTGAGATGATTCTAAATAAGGACTTCGTTACTAAGTTACTTCTCCCCTGATAATTATTCAACGCCGTCGCTCCCTGAATTACTGCCGTAAACAGCCCCGTAAACACATAGGCTAAATCCCATGCTGGGTGTACTGTCCACAACTGAACATAGAGCTGACTTAATACCGTTACCAAAACCGCTACCGCAAATGCAAACCAAACAGTACGACGTATTCCTAGACGGCACATTAATGCCCGTGTAATAGGATTAGATTCCATTTGAATTCCTTGAATTTTCTTTAAGGTACTAATACAGTCAAACCACTTAGTTAGGATGACCGCTGCAGATATGAAGAAGGTAAAATAAACAATCATGACAGCGCTGCAATTTTTCGTACACCGCCTCGTGGCCCAGTAATCTGATGCGGCTTCGCAAGGGTATCCGTAACCGCTTGTTTGATCTTTCTATTAATCTTACTCACGGTTTGAGTCAAATCATCGTCTTGCATGCACCAGCGCTCTAGAACCGCATTTATAGCCTCCTTACGTCTCTCCTGGTCAATAACAGCATCATCACTGTGCACCTGCTGATAATGCTCCTCGTACAGCGAAAAGAGCTCTGCGCGATGCTCGCAAATGTGGCTGTACTTCACGCCCTCAGGATGATTTAGATAGAATTTATACAATGCCATTTCTTTTGGCGCCAGAGAAACTTGCGCTCCGATACTTTCAAATTTCAAATACCTCATCCCAGCTTGAACTTCCAAGATTTTGCGCTCTCTTCGAGCTCGAGTAAAAGAATTCTGCTGTGCACGAACTGCCTCAAACCCCTTAAAAACATGATCTATAAACAAAGGATTGATCTGTTGACGGGTTATGTGTTCATAGCACTCCTCACAAACATCCGCTGATAAAATCTTTAGTCGAATATTCTTGATTTCACTGAAGAAGTCATTCATGCAACCTCGATCATTCATATGCACAAAACGTTCTTGGTAATCTGGTACATTAAATGCTCTAAACCGCATCGCAGATGCAAACAGCTCATAGGCTACCGGCACATGTCTGGCTGTCAACGTTTCTGTCGCATAATGGGTCGTTTGAATAAAGGCGACATTCTTCCGCTCGGGTGAGGGTCCACAAAAGTAGTTATGGTCATTACCGTAGGGATTTAGCAAGATGACTAAACTGTGCTCACGGTCTTCTCGAAACTCTGAAAAGAACCAATCTTCAGCCTTAGTCATACGCTCTAATACCTCAGTGGGGGTTTCAATCCACTTGCGCATTTCTCGTGCATTAAGGAGACTGTAGTTGACATCACCTATAGACTCATCCATATCTATTTGGAACATCACCTTAGCAGGCTGGATATCGTCCATCCCATCCCAATCATCATCATGAGTCATGTAATGTTTTGGATTCTCCTCCGGGTAATCTACCAATCTGAACTGTATGGGCCCGTTCGGGTCTACTTTCTGTGCAAGGTCAAAAGCAGCGCTTATGGTTCCCGATACACCTGAATAGGTAGGCACCAGTAAAAAAACATTCGTCTTCCGCATAGTAATAAGTTTTGAGTGTGAAGCGGAAGACCTGTAAGGGCCTCCCGCGTATACAATATAGCACCATCAAACAGGGGTTGTCAAGCCCCTTTCCTACCTGTACTACGTACAGATTTATTTTTTCTGTCGCTCTTGCTCCTCACGACGACGTTGCTCTCGGATCCACAACTCCTTTTTATTGAGATTAAGGCTAGTGTCCTTCGTGGTGTAGTATTCAGAGACCGATTGACTGAGACTGTACATCGCTTCCACCTTCTGATTCTGCTCATAATGGCGCATTTTATCACGGCGCATATTTCTGCGGCCCATATCCATAATTGCGCTCACATCTGTACCGATCAAAGCTATCTCCCAACCTACACGCTCCTGGTAATCGCCTAGCAACTTCTGAATATCAGGGCCGGTAAATTCTGATGATGCATTTTCGCCACCATCAGTAAAGACCACAACCAAAGCCTCTGCCTCACCTCTACGCACTTGGAAATCTACACGCGCTTCTGTTCTCTTAACAGCTAAACCAATCGCATCATACAATGCGGTCATTCCCGCTGAGAAATACTCTTCACGTGTAATTTCCGCTAACTCTTCGACTGACTCAGAATCTCTAAGCACAACATAATCGGAATCAAACTTTACTATGGTAATACGACAGGGACGCAGGGTTTCCTTGAACTTTAACTTTAAGTCCCGAATCTGCCGATTCAATTCTTCCAATACCTCAGGTATTTCAGCACGCATACTACCAGAGGCATCTAACACAAACGTGTAATCTAATAACACGTCTTTTTTCAAATTCTCTTCTTGTTCCATAGGACAAATCATTTTGATTAATAACTGGTACAAATGTCCTTCTGCAACATATAAATTCCTGATTCCGACAACCTTGTCACCACCTTCTTTTCGCGGGTAGACGATAATATTTATGTTCTGAATCATAGGTCGAGGCTTCTTCAGAGAAATCATCTACCACACTGGTTTCGAGCAGCGTTGAGATTCGAACTCCTTTCGCAACCCACTCCTTCCGTTCTGTATAATTTGTTCCGGAGCGCCAG
>Ga0206125_10004979_pt1 | contig 11426 bp, 6 predicted proteins | sample Helgoland_Spring_4_FD_148598 | JGI IMG/M metagenome (GOLD analysis project Ga0206125, IMG submission 148598) | Pelagic subsurface seawater microbial communities from Kabeltonne, Helgoland, North Sea - Helgoland_Spring_Bloom_20160331_1 | ecosystem: Environmental > Aquatic > Marine > Epipelagic ...
ATACAGAATTTACAGTTCCTAATAGCTTACCTTTTTTACTTCCATCGAAAACACTTATTTCCCCTAGATGTTTGAACTCTCTATCGGATGCAAAAAATATTACCATAGTAGGTTTTGTAGACTGAACAGAGTCATTGTACCTTTGAATAGAATCTCTAATTCTATTTTGCTTAGCATATTCTATCATTGCTAGTTTATTTTGTATTACTGCATCTTCATATTCTTTCGTGCTTTGGCCTCTGTATCTAAAATCGTATGCTACTGACTGATAACCCTTGTCTGGTATTTCAAACTTTTTTATTAGATTATATTTCGTTCTTACATCAAAACTTTCTTTTATTGGCAAATAGAACTTTGCTTTTCCATAGGAGTCTGTTTTTTTGATTAATGAGTCTCCAGAAGCTAGAAGAGTTAGAATTTCCTCCCCAATTACTGGTTTGTTTTGGTAGTTGATAAATTGTAATGTAAACTCTGTAAATCTGTAAGTAAATCTTTTGCTAGAAAAAGTAGAATATCCTCTGCTTCCAATATTAATTATACGTTCATTTTTTAATTCCCCACATTTTGTAAAATAGATATGTCCATTGGGCACTAAAACTTTTAATTCTCCTTTACTATTTGTAGTAGACTTAAATTCATTTTTGTTCTCATCTATTAATTTTACTATTTTATTTTCATAGGGCGAATCGTTAGGGTTCAAAACCTCAAGAATTAGTAATGTCTCAGTGGCAGATGGCTGTAATATTTCTTGACTTACAATTGTTTTAGAAATCAATATTAATAGACATAAAAGGTTTCTATTATATGTAATCATAGTAATAGATTTAATGAGTTATCATTTAAATATTAAATAACTATCTCCAAAAACTATGCCCTTTTGTTTTTTGAATTAAATACAATTAAATTTAAAAACTAGATGCTCTCAGAAAAATCAATCTAAGACCTGTAAGAACCAGAACCAAATGCTTCTCCATTTCCAGTTTGACAAAATTGTCTTAGGCTTTCTAAATATTTTGCAGAACTAAAATTTTGGTTGGCATAAAAATCGGACTTTTCAGAAAAATTACCGTAAGTAAATCTTACACGAGTTTTGCCTTCATTTTCGCTAAGTTCATAAGTCATAAAAAGCGATTCTATAGGCATAGAAGATTCTAAAAATTCCCAAGTAATTTTCTCATTCTCAATTTCATTACATTTTGCAATAAGAAACATTTCACCCCACTTAAAAGTTTTGGTATTGTCCAAGTTATCCACAATATCAGTGGTATACCACTGTTTAATATTTTCAACGTCTTTAATAGCTTCGTATACTTTGTTAAGTGGTGCGTTAATGTGTAGCAGATGTTCAATTTGGTGCATATTTTATATTTAAGTTTAGAGATAAAAAATTAAGATATAAATTAATTACTAAAGTAGAGAGATTAGTTCTGTTTTGATTTCAAATTCGAATACCTATTACGCAAATGTCGTCAACCTGTTCTTGGTCTCCTCTCCAATCTTCAAATGAAGTGTTAATTATTTCTAGTTGTTTTTTCATTTTCTCATTGTGAATACTCATAATTAGTTTTTTGAAATTGGCAAGTTTGAATTTCTTTCCTTTTTCCCCTCCAAATTGATCTTGAAATCCGTCAGTGAATACATAAATTAAATCTTCCTTTTCTAATTTAAAATTATGTGTTTTAAACGGGTGGGGATTATCAATCTTCCCAATAGCTTGTTTATCTGGTTTTGTTTCTTGGATTTCACCGTTTCGGATTATCCAAATTGGATTATTAGCTCCTGCCCATTGTAATGTATTTTGTGCCTTGTCTAAAACGCATAAAGATATGTCCATACCATCTTTTACATCTTCTTCACTTTTTTCAAATACATGAACAATAATATCACGAGTTTTATCAAGAATTTTTCCAGGTTCAATAAGGTTGTGTTCTTCAACTGATTGATTTAGAGCGTCGTTACAAATTACGCTCACTAGTGCTCCTGGAATTCCATGTCCAGTACAATCTGCTGCTGCAAAAAGAATTTTCTCCTCTTTCTGTTGCATCCAGTAAAAATCACCTGCAACAATATCTTTAGGCTTATAAAGAATAAAACTGTCCGGCAGATATTCATCTACAAGATCTTTTGGAGGAAGTATAGCTTGTTGAATACGCTTAGCATAATGAATACTTTCCTGAATTTCATTATTTTTTTGAGTAATTAAAGTGTTTTTAACGGTTAACGCTTCTAATAATTTTTGACGATTTTTTTCATTTCTAAAAACTAAAAAAATGATTATTAAAAAGTTCATTAATACATTAGAAAAGAAATATTCGTTAGATATGTTATTTAATGTTCCAAGATAAAATGGAGTATTATTTAATGCCAAAAAATAGTACCCAACGAGAATTAATATATTCAAAAAGACATAAAAAAGACCAATACGAATTCCTCCCATAATTAAAGCGAAAATTGGAAAAATATATATGGAAGGCAGATCAGGTGAAAACAGACCTCCAGTTTCTAATGGTATAAAAAACATAGCAATTGTAAAGGCACTACAAATAGCGTGAGTAATGAATACAAATGAACCCCTGTACTTGAAGAAAAGTAGCAGACCTAGCAATAAAATTTCTATGAAAGAACCTATGTATAAAGTTATTGTAGAATCACTACCAGATATTATAGCAAAAAACGGATTCGCCAATATAAATACAAAAAATAACCAAACAATGAATTGAGATTTTCGATACAATTCAGCATTTTCCAAATGTTTTTTAGGAATAAAATAGTCTATTACTTTACTTATATTCATAGTTTATAAATCCTGAAAATACAACAAAACAGGAGTTGATTCGAGGGTCTGATTATAAAAAAAATTTACTTAAATAATATAAAACTAGAGATATTAATAGAAAGAAAACTCCAAAAAATGTAAAGTGTTGTCTCCATAATGGAAGTTGTGTAAATTCTTTTCTGCCATACTTCTTAGCAAGATTATTGTTATAGACAAACAAATTAAACCAGCGCTTTTGATAGTTATTTTTATAAAATTCTTGCACATTATAAACATATAAAAAATAACTATTAATAGCTAACGGACTTCACCAAATTAGATAAAGCAATAAAAGAAAGCAAAGGAGGAATTGCTAAATTTCAAATTCATTTATTAAAAAATAATAATAAATAAATTGGTAATATATATAATAAGTGAAAAGATAATGAAATGAATAATCTTACAAAAAAGATTAGAAAAAATAAAAATTCGGGCATTGAATCTGCTAAATGATCAACTTTTTGTTCTAATAAATCATAATATGAAATTATATACTTAGAGACAATTTTCATTCTATAGAATGATAATAATAAGACTTATGACAATTACAGAAATTAATAAACTGATAGCTAGATTTTTCATATTCAAATATGGAATATATTTTTTTCAAAAAAGTTAAGCCTTAGTTAAGCTATATTAAATAAAAAGTTAAAACTTTTACTAACCCCATATTAATTTAAAAAATTAAGATTTTTATATATTTTGGATACGTCATTTATATATAAAAAAAGAGAGCTACAACTAAAATAGCCGTAACTCTCTCATTCTCAGTGCGCTTCTTCTAGGGCTCGAACCTAGGACCCTCTGATTAACAGTCAGATGCTCTAACCAACTGAGCTAAAGAAGCAAATTTGGTTTGCAATATTACATCAAAGTTTGAATTTATGCAATACCTCTTATTTTTTATTTCATCAATTTCGATAAATATATTTTTAAGACCTATTTCAAATGCTATATTTGCCTCAAAAATTTAATTATGAAAATTGTTAGTGTTGGAACTGTTGCCTTTGATGCCATTGAAACTCCATTTGGAAAAACCGATAAAATTGTAGGAGGAGCATGTACCTATATAAGTCTTTCTGCAGCTTACTTTAATAATTCTCCTCACTTAATTTCTGTAGTTGGAGAAGATTTCCCTAACGAAACCATAGCTCTTTTCAAAGAGAGAGGAATTAATACCGAGGGACTCCAAATAAAAAATGGTGAAAAAACTTTCTTTTGGTCAGGAAAATACCATCAAGACATGAATACAAGAGATACTTTGGATACACAACTCAATGTTTTAGAATCTTTTGATCCTATAGTGCCAAAAAGTTACCAAGACTGTGATATTCTAATGCTTGGAAACCTAACTCCCTCTGTTCAAATGAAGGTAATTAAGCAAATGGAAACTCGTCCAAAATTAATTGTTTTAGACACTATGAATTTTTGGATGGAAATTGCCATGGAGGACTTGAAGAAGGTAATTAAAGAAATAGATGTATTAACAATTAATGATGAAGAAGCTAGATTGCTTTCTGGAGTTCACTCTCTTAGAAAAGCAGCCAAAATAATTCTTGAAATGGGACCTAAATATCTTATTATCAAAAAAGGAGAGCATGGTGCTTTATTATTTGGGGACAATAATATTTTTTATGCACCTGCGCTTCCACTGGAAGAAGTTTTTGACCCAACTGGAGCAGGTGATACATTTGCTGGTGGTTTTGTTGGTCATCTTTCAAGCTGTGATACTATAGATTGGGAAGCTATGAAAAAAGCAATTATTGTTGGCTCTGCAATGGCGTCATTTACGGTTGAAAAATTTGGTATAGAGAAGTTAATAGAATTAGATAAATCTCAAATTGAACAAAGAATCAACGAGTTTAAAAATCTAGTTAGTTTTAACTAATTAAATTCAAATGACAGCTGAAAACTGGCTTTATTTAATCATCGGATTGGTTATTTTTAACTATCTATTTTCTACGGTTTTAGATTTTATAAATGGTAAAAATTGGAGAACAGAAATTCCACCAGTTATGAAAGATTTTTACCCTGAAGATAAATATCTAAAGGCAAAAAATTATTCTAAAGAAAAAGGAAAAGTCAGTCTAATTTCAAGTACATTAAGCACTTTAATAACCTTATTGTTTTTAGTCTTTGATGGCTATGGGTGGCTTGATAATTTTATTTCTCTTTATTATGATATTCCATTTTTAAAATCAGGTATTTTTTTTCTAGTACTTTTTATTCTGAGCGATTTTATTAGCATTCCATTTAGTTGCTATAACACTTTTGTAATTGAAGAAAAATATGGGTTTAATAAAACAACAGTTATAACTTTTGTTTTGGACAAGATCAAAGGGTATCTACTAACATTAATAATTGGTGGAGTTCTGTTATTTGGAGCAATCTATATTGTTTCCTTACTAGAAAATGGTTTTTGGGTTTGGCTTTGGGTCTCTCTCTCGTTTATACTGCTTCTAGTAAATATGTTTTATGCAGACTTAATAGTTCCTATTTTTAATAAGTTAACACCACTAGAAAACGGCAGTTTAAGAAAAAAAATAGAATCTTACACAAATAAAGTAGGTTATTCATTGAAGAATATTTACATCATAGATGGCTCAAAACGTTCCTCCAAAGCCAATGCCTTTTTTAGTGGGTTAGGACCAAGAAAAACCATTGCTCTATACGATACTTTAGTGGAGAAACACACCGAAGAAGAATTGGTGGCAGTTTTAGCTCACGAAGTGGGACACTATAAAAAAAAGCACGTAATCACTTCCTTATTTCTAACAATTTTTCAATTGGGATTGATGTGTTTTTTGCTAGAGACTTGTCTAAAAGTTGGTGAAATCTCCCAAGCTTTGGGTGGCAAAGAAATGGTATTTCACCTTGGCTTGGTTGCTTTTGGAATACTATACAGTCCTGTAGGGACTATAATAAGCATTTTAATGAATATTAATAGTAGAAAAAATGAGTTTGAAGCAGATCATTATGCTAAAACTACATACAGTGGAGCAGCCTTGGAGTTGGCCCTAAAAAAACTTTCAGTAGACAGTCTTTCTAATCTATATCCACACCCTTTTTATACTTTTATTCATTATTCTCATCCACCACTTTTAAAAAGACTATCTGCTCTTAACGAATAACTGCTTTCAAGACTATTTGGTAATGGTCTGACAAATCCATTTTAGTTTTTTTATAGTTCATCACTGGTCGAAGAATATATTGGTCCAAAACTTCAATTTTCTTGGTCTTTTGATAAAAAATAAAATCTATCCATGCTTTATATCCCTTTTCATTCCAACTATTGAATTCATCAAAAGTATAAGGTCTGTCGTCTTTAAGTGGGTAATTTTCTAAATTAAATAACGTTGACAAGCTATCGTAATTAGGTGAGGGTTTATTTACATTAAAATCACCTGCTAAAAACATCGGAACAGTATCATTAATAAATGGCGCAATGATTCTCTCTTTGGTCAACCTACTTTGCAATATCCTAGATTCTTCGTTCCTAGAATCTAAATGGGTTCCTCCAACAAGTATTTTTTTACCATTAATATTTATCTTTATTAAACTACATGCTTTTTGTGCAGCTTTATCAGTTTTTTTAGAGACATTGAATATTTCGTGGGCGATTAACTCATAAGGATACTTGGAAAGAATCATCACTCCACTGGTCATTTTTACTGTAAATCCTTCTTTTATTGGAGATAAGATGTAAGGGTAATTAATACTTAAATCCTGAGAAAACTTCTTGGTGATTGATTGGTCAAATTGTTCCTGAAGAATTACAATATCAAAATCAGTATTGTTTAAGTATTGTATGATTCTTGGGGCTCTATCTTTTTGTTTTTTTCTTGCTGATTTTGTGAAAAGCCCTAGAGCTTTTGGAACCATTTTAATATTCCAGGATACAATTTTTATAGTATCGTTTTCTGTAGCTTTTGCTGCTTTTAATTCAATAGGAAGTATAGAAAATAGGCATAATACAAGGAAATAAATTATTTTTTTAATCATAAGATTAAGCTTCTAAAATTTAAAGATCAATTCTAAGAATAATTATTTTAAAAGTTGTCAGGTAGTTATTTTTTTAAATGTATAAAAATTTAAAATAGGTGACTTTACGTTAATTCACTTAATATCCCCTATTAAATATATTTAATATATGTTTTTGTTTGATAAGGGATGGTTTTTTAATAAATTGGAAGAAAACAATATTAATCAATATGAAAAATTTTATCCTTTTACTAACTACTTTTTTATCATCTCTTTTCGTCTCTGGACAATGCCATTATGTTGTGGATATGCAAGACAGTTATGGAGACGGATGGAATGGCGCTTCCATTGATGTTTCTGTCAATGGCACCACTGTAGCAAATATGACTTGTAGCGGTTCTGCTTCTATAGATTCAATTGCTACACTTAGTGGAGATATTGTCGAATTTTCTTTTATTTCTGGATCTTGGGATAGTGAAATCACCTTTCAAATAACAGATCCTTCTGCAGCTGCTCTAGGTTCTTTTGGCCCAAATCCAACAGTTGGAGTTTTCTTAACCAATACATCCAATTCAGTTTGTCTACCTACTACAGTTAATGTTACTTTTCAAGTAGACATGAATCAAGTTACTAACTCTTTTACCACCCCAGAAGTAAATGGAACATGGAATAGCTGGTGTGGTAATTGTAATCCTATGACGGATAACGATGGCGATGGTGTATGGGAAGCAACCATTCCGTTACTTTCTGGAAATTACGAATACAAGTATTCTGCCGATAATTGGACTATCCAAGAAATGAACGACCCTAATGCGTCTTGTACCAATGGAAATACTACATATACCAATAGATCATTATCAGTCGGGACAACAGATATGATTATTCCAAATGTCTGTTGGGGAAGTTGTATATCTTGTTTTTATTCTCCTCAAGCACCATCTGGTTTGTCTTGTGGAAATGGACTTTCTGGATTAGCATTTTCTGACGATATTGTACTATCTAATGGATGGAGTGGAGACATTGGTTCTGGCAATGGTATTTGGAAAGTTAATTCAGGGGGGACTCCATCTGGTTCAACTGGTCCTACATCGGCTTTTAGTGGATCGGATTATCTTTATTTTGAAACAAGTACTGGAGGTCTAGATACTGCTACTGCTATAACTCCAATGATTGATTTGACCGGTACAAGTAATGATGCGGAGTTGACTTTTTGGATTCATGCTTACGGTGCAGCTATTGGAAGTTTAAATGTAGGAGTTTCTACTAGTGCAACAGGTCCATTTACTAATGTATTTAATACCACTGGCCAAATACAAACTCCATCTGACCCTTGGGCTCAAATTGGAATAAATTTAGCTAGTTATGTAGGTCAGCAAATTTATGTTGCTTTTACCTATGCTAGAGATGTTACTGGTTCAACTTCTTATCAAGGGGATTTAGCGATTGACTTAGTCGAAGTAAATGCATGTGTAAGTTGTATAGCGCCTTTTGGACTTTCAGCTAGTAATATCACAGCAACATCTGCAGATATCAACTGGACAGCAGGTGGAGCTGAAACAGAATGGTTCTTAATAGCAAATGGAGCAGGAACTAGCCACACAACTACAGCTGCTAGTCTATCCTCACTATCCTCCAATACAGTTTATACTTGCCAAGTACATGCAATATGTCCATCAGGAGACACTTCAGTTACATCTCCTTTATTTACTTTCACTACTTTGTGTGATTTTGCTTTAGCTCCGACTAACGAGACATTTGATTCAGGCTTTTCACAATGTTGGGCACAAGAAACTAATGATGATTTTGATTGGACAGTAGATGCTGGTGGAACTCCATCTGGAGGAACAGGGCCAAGTGATGACTTTACTGGCGGTGGAAACTATTTGTATACTGAAGCCTCATCTCCAAGAGCCAGTGGTGATGTAGCTACGGTATATTCTGAAATAATAGATATTAGTGGACTAACCAATCCTGGATTAAAATTCTTAAACCATATGTATGGATCAGCTATTGGGACGTTGACTGTTGATTTGTGGGATGCTAGTACAGGAACTAATTTAGGAACTGTATTTACCCATTCAGGAGATAGAGGAAACCAGTGGAATGAAGAAATAATAGCTTTAAGTTCTAATACCAATATTATTCAGTTTTCAATTACAGCAACTTTAGGACTTAATACCTCCGGTCAAACTTGGCCAGGAGATATAGCCATCGACGAATTTGGTGTTATTGAAATACCTTCATGTTTATCTCCATCAAATATTAATCTTACCACAATCACAGCTCAGGCAGTAAATATTAGTTGGGATAGTACTGGAAATGAGACTGCATGGAATACAGAAATTGGACCAACAGGATTTTCTCAAGGTTCTGGAACTATTTCTGCTCATTCTTTCGCTAATACAAGTATTAATAATTTGAACCCAAGTACTTCTTATGACTTTTATGTTCAATCTTATTGTGGTAATGGAGACTTTAGTAATTGGTACGGACCATATACATTTCAAACTTTAGCTACTCCGAGTTGTTATTATACTGTAGAAATGCAAGACAGTTATGGAGATGGCTGGAATGGAGCATCTATCGATGTTTCAGCTAATGGGAATGTGGTTGCTAATTGGGGATTTAGTAATGGATTTGTGGCATTAGATTCTATTGAAACTTTTAATGGAGATGTTATTGACTTCACCTTCAATTCCGGTTCTTATGATAGCGAAATAACATTTCAAATTACTGCTCCAGATGGTAATATTACTACTTGGGGCCCATCACCACCTATTGGAGTTTTTCTAACGGATACATCAATAGCACCTTGTCAACCAACTACAGTTAATGTCACTTTTCAAGTTGATATGAATCAAGTAACCTCAACTTTTTCTCTTCCTGAAGTAAATGGAACATGGAATAGTTGGTGTGGGAATTGTAATCCAATGACGGATACTAATGGAGATGGTATTTGGGAAGCAACAATTCCATTACTTTCTGGAAACTATGAATATAAGTATTCTGCAGATACGTGGACTATTCAAGAAATGAATGATCCTAACGCTTCTTGCACCAATGGAGACCCTGTATATACAAATAGAACTTTAACTGTTGGAACCTCGGATATTACAATTCCTTTAGTTTGTTGGGGAAGTTGTTCTCCATGTCTATATCCACCACAAGCTCCCCAAGGTATAACTTGTTCATCTGGTTCCCCTGGAATAATATTTTCAGATGATATTGACAATAACTCTTTATGGAATGGAGATATAGGGTCTGGAAACGGATATTGGAGAATTAATTCAGGTGGAACATCTTCAGGCTCAACTGGTCCATTATCTTCTCACAGTGGTAATGAATACTTATATTTTGAAACAAGTACTGGAGGTTTAGATACCGCTACTATTGTATCTTCTCCAATAAATTTATCTTCTGGAAGTTTAGAAGCTGAGTTAACTTTTTGGATGCATGCATTTGGAAGTAATATAGGAACTTTAAGAGTTGGTGCCTCATCGAATCCCAATGGACCATTTACAGATTTTTATTCTTGGACTGGACAATATCAAGCTAATCAATCTGATCCTTGGGTTCAAGTAGGGGTAGATTTAGCAGCCTATATTGGCCAAACTATGTATTTAAGTTTTACATATGAGAGAGCTAATATTGGAGTATCCTATCAGGGAGATTTAGCAATTGATTTAATTGAAGTTACAACTTGTCAATCTTGTGTGGACCCTAGTGGCTTGGCAATAAATAGTATTACTAACAATAGTGCCCAAATAACTTGGAGTAATGATGCAAGTATAAATACTTGGAATACAGAATTTGGACCAGTTGGTTTTAATTTGGGAAATGGAAATGTTTCAGCAGTTTCTACAAATTCTGTAGATTTTAATAATCTAAATGTCAATACATCATATGATTTTTATGTTCAAGCTTATTGTGGCAATGGAAACTTTAGTTCTTGGGTTGGGCCATTTACATTTCAGACCTTATCAGACCCAGGATGTTATTATAAAATAGCAATGCAAGATAGTTATGGTGATGGATGGAATGGAGCAAGTATTGATGTTAGTCTAAATGGTAACAATATAAAGAACTTTACATGCTCTGGCTTTAATACTATTGATTCTGTTTTAACCTACTCTGGAAGCATAGTAGATTTTAACTTTAATTCTGGGTCATACGACAGTGAAATTTCTTTTCAAATAACAAATTCTCAAGGACTTCAAATTGGATCTTTTGGACCATCTCCCGCAACTGGTTTGTTTTTAAGTGATACATCCCTATCTATTTGTCCTTCTAGCTATGCTGTTACATTAGAACTTAATTCAAGTACTATTTATGCAAATAGCGGTGTGATTGGGCCAAATGGAATGTATGCTGGTGGTGGGTTTTTAGGAGATGCTATGGCTGCTCCTATGATACAAAGCACAGTAGACACTAATATATGGACTGCAGTTGTAAATGTTCCAGCAGGACCAGGGCCATTTCACTATACTTTTTTAAATAGTCCAAATAATGGTGGAGACTGGGGAACTAAAGAAGATTTGTCTGGATTAATTTGTGGTGATCCAAGTAATTATAACGATAGACTTTTACCTACAATTACAGCTGATACTACGATTCAGCATTGTTTTGGTAA
>Ga0206125_10004980_pt1 | contig 11426 bp, 13 predicted proteins | sample Helgoland_Spring_4_FD_148598 | JGI IMG/M metagenome (GOLD analysis project Ga0206125, IMG submission 148598) | Pelagic subsurface seawater microbial communities from Kabeltonne, Helgoland, North Sea - Helgoland_Spring_Bloom_20160331_1 | ecosystem: Environmental > Aquatic > Marine > Epipelagic ...
GATCAATATAACTTTCATATACATTTTACATTTAACTAGAGTGTGTAGTACTTATTAGTATGATATAATTCTTTTTATAAAAACAAATTAACAAAACAATATAATACTACTACAACATATATAATAATTTTTTTATCTTTTATAATATCATAAATATGGTTCAACCTAATGGTATGACACGCTCTCAACGTAGAACAAATTCTATAATGGCTCCGTATGGCTATGATAGACAAGGACAGATAAGAACTGCTCCACGTGGAACAGGAGCTAAAAAATTCTTTGGAAGATTTTTGGATTTTGTAAAGTGGCCTATTTTAATTAAAAAGGCTCACGAAGCCAATGTAGCTCGTAAAGCAGCAGTAGCAAATACAACAGAAGAAGCAGTTTTAAGAGCTACTGCCGCGGCACCACCACATGGATCTATTGGATTTGATTAAGTCGGTTGTAGTATAAAATAAATATATCTATATATATTAGTATGAATAGTGAGCAAATTATTGTACAATATTTTCATTATAAAAAAATTCAAAACCGAGGCTTTGTAAAGTATGGTGTGTTTAGAAGAATTATAGAATATTTACTGGATGTTCATAACAATCCCTATTTCATAAGGAAAACGTTCTTAAAATTAGTAGAAAAAAATTATTTTTACAGAAGCAGTCCAACTAGTAAAAAATCATATAGATATATGTTTAATCCAGATAAGTTTATAGAATATGAACAAAGAAAGAAACATCTTATGAAATTTCCCATAATCATAACATTTGACTAAGTATTCCAGTTATTATCTATTTTCCATTTATCAGCAAACTTAATTAGTTTTTCTTTATATATACTTGATTTTATTTTTTTTTGTTTACCATTAATCCAAAGTTGAAATCTCCAAATATATCCTTGCTTATAACGTTTATCTATTTCTTTAATAATACCACTATAACCAGTAGTATTATTACAATTCATTTTAACATCGTATTTTCTTAGATTACAACTTTGACAAACAATATTACGGAATTCACCAGTTTGATGGCTGTGTTCCATTTGCCTATCACTTCTTTTCTTATATTCATTATTACAAAGGTCGCAATGTGAACTATATATATACATATAGTAGATTACTTCAAATTCTTCTTCAGTACATATTAATCCAGCCTGCCTCCAATTACATCTAGATAAAGCTTTATGATTTTTGTATAATTCAAATGGTAATGACATAATATTTTAATATATCCTATTCTTCTTAAGTCAAATTAAAACGGATATTCTAATTAATTATTTGCTTGGTTTATTCTGTTTTATCACTTCAATGAATATAGCGTTCTTTGGCTTTAACACCGTATCTGAAACAAAAGTTCCATTAGGATTTCTAACTTTGACACCAAAATTACTTAACATCTGTGGCTCACCGACATGCTCGTAAACTATACTACCAGCTCCCTGATCCGAGGTAAATGAACCAGAAGTATAATATCTATTCACAATACTTTGAGTATCTCTAGAAGTTCTTAATCCACCTTGATCTCCCAACTTACCTCCAATTAAGTTTTGTTTAAAGTTACTAGATACATCTACAAGGAAGTAACCTTCATCAGCTATGTTATCATTTAATGTATTAGAACTAAATATACTAGATACATCACCTGTTGAGATAAAGACATCATCGCCAAGTTGAGCATCTTGTCTTGGAACAGAAAATCTACCAAATTGAGTTGGTTTAGCATCAGTACCTGCTGGGAATGTATAAGCATTTGAATGAATTACTGGTATATCTAAACCTTCAAACGCTCCTGTAGTATTTGTTCCTACTACCGCTTCCATTGTATATGAATTATCAGCTGTTGGAACATTTCCAGCTCCGAATGTAGGATATTCCAATTTAACATTCTTAACTGGATTAACCGTCATACTGCCGAAGCCCATAGCGTCCCAGAACCATCCTGGAGTAAGTGATGAAAAACATATTCCACTATAAGCTGTTACTATTCCCCCATTAGGTTGGAAAACTCCTGCTTGTGCTGGTGGAGTAGTATTTACTTTTGCTTCATTAAAAGCCACTCCTGGATTCCCATCTTCTACTATAGCTTGAGCAGTAGTATCATTAACATATAATGGAAAATGCATTTGAACCATCTTTATTTTATTTTCATCTATATCAAATTCCATAGCAAATTGATTTGTTCCTAATAACTTATCTAACGGTGGACGGTATGCTGGATCTGAAGCAGCTAAAGGTTTTCTTACATATTCTTGAACCATAGCATCTAAGTCATACTCAAAATATAGTTTACCACCTCCTTGCGTCCCTCCATATCTAGGATTTGTATTAACAAAGAGTTGGGTTGCTGCGTCCGCACCAGTTCCAGTTTGTATAGATAAATCATGAACGTTTTTCAATACTGTTTGTAACCAAGGGTTCATAGATGGATAATTTGTTTGAGTAGGTGGATTAGGATATGTGGCTGCCGTTCCGCCATAGGTTGTTGATACAGCTCCAGTATATTGTAATTCATTAACAGAATCAGTAATTAGTTGTGATATTTCAGATGGTGTATATGTTCCACGAGGAATAATAAAACTTATTGGAAACCTCTGTGGTTCTATTTGAACTTCGCCATCTGGTATTTTAACTTGATAATCATCCCAAGATACTGATGCTATACCAGCATTTGTTAAATCTTGCTTTGTTGTTTTTAAGACCAGTGTTGGAGCAGCATCTGTTCCAGTACAAGAAATACCTAAGTCTCTTGGTGTATGATTTTGCCATCTTCGGTCAATAAAACTTTTAAGGTGTAGTGATGAAGTTGTCTTTTTCGCATTCGGAGTTATAGGTGTATATTCAAATTCTAAGGTAATATCACCAAATCTTTTTGTATCACTTGTAGTATTGATTGGAACAACATTTAATTTTGGAACATTCCAATTTGTTGTTCCTGAATTTGTATTTGATGTAGATAAAAACCATAATTGATTATCTCCTAATTCATCTTCAGTTCTAAGAGCATTCCCAGCTACTTGTGGATAAAGCTTCAAATTTCCTAAAGTACCTTCAGCACTATCTTTTAAATATAAAAATTTCTGGTCTAATTTATAGTTTTGAACATAAATCATAGCTTCCATAGTTATCTCTTCATCTTCAGTTAATTCAATAACATCGGCTACTGTATCTAAATATACAGCCTTAACTTGAACTATATCTCCCTCTTCCAATTGTATTGGATGATCTAATGTTGTCTCGTAGACACCATTCTGGGTGACGTTGCTACTTTCTTGTTGTCTAAGTTGTAGGATAGTTGTTGTTGAACTCATTATATAATAATAAGCATAGATAATAAAAATGATAAAAGTTTTTATACTGAAGCACGAGCCATGAAATACATGTAGCAATTGACTGGATATTGATTAAGATTTGTTGCTGAGGATCCTAACTGCATTGTAAATCGGTTTTTAGATAAGTCAACTGGTTCCTCAAAGTTTAAACCAAGAGCAAATCCACCATTTGATCGCCATTTCTGCTGAGATACCTGATTGTGGCTTGAATTACTAATACTATCCAAAAATCGCTCAACCATTTCCTGCTGATCTCTAATAACATAGGCAATAAGTGAATTGGTGCTATCATTGAAGAGATACTGAACTTCTTCTAATCCCTGAACATTTTCTAATTTGTAAGAATTGTAAACTGGAACAGAGTCGTGCTGATCCTGTATGAATGAGATAGCAACACTATCGCAAACAGCTGGAACATTAGCAGAGATTGATGCTGTTCCAGAAAGGATATTAGATTTAACATTGTAAACTACTCCCATAACAGTTGGGGATGGGTCTTTTGGGTCGGCAATACTTTTGTATGTAACTCGCAAGTTGCTGATTTCATAATTAGTGGCACTATCTTGTTGGGCTCCAAACAAAGCAGTCATATCACGCTGGAGATTAAGCTGAAGAGTTACAATTCCAGTCTTATCAAAAGGTAAATCTCTTGACATCTTATTGACGCAGCATAATGGTTTTACTGAAAAATCTGGGTCACGAATAACTGGTGTTCCAGTAGTAAGAGAAGGAGCAATACCTTGAGCTAATTGGGTTGCCTGAAGCTGGTTAACGGTTTTCAATTCGCACATATTAAGTGAGTTAAGCATATCTAATTCGTTAAGGGTAGCACAACTATCCATTGCTACATATCTTGGATAATTCTGAATGTTTTCTAAAAGACCTTGATTTTGAGTCTGAACTGAAATACTATCAATGAAACCGCCAGCTCCTACATTCTTATCCCAGCACTGATTTGCTGTTGAACGGTCTGTTGGATTCTTAAGAACTTTAATATCACCTAAGACACGTACTGAATTAGGAAGAAGTGATCGTCCAGTTCCTACTGAAATAAGAAAAGAACATTGGTCAAACTGTGTATAAGCAGTTTTTTCCGACTGTGGTACCACTTGATGATATAAAACACGCTGTTGAAGATCAGAATTCATATTTATAAATAGATAATATAAAAAAAATTTGAAAGAAAAAAAAGTGTCTAAATAACTTAGATTAGATTGTCCGCTGAACTGATTTGTAGATTTTAATATCAGCTAAAGCTCCATTATTTTCTACATTTAAGTTAAGCACTTTATTCATTGGTGTAGCAGGAGCAGTTTCTGCGATCACACTGACTGGTGTAGAATAGGCTGCTGGTTGATCTGTATTAGCTTGGTAATACTTAAGTTGAGAATTTCTAAATCCTAATCCACCTTGATTATCTAATGCTCTAATCAATCTATCATATTGTAAGGAACTGCCTTCTGTTGCTGCGGCATTCGCCATTACAATAGAACGGTTTCCAGTTTCTTCTTCATTATTAATAGCAAATCTGTAAGAATTGATTTGTGTATCTGGTAAGATTTGACCAGCAGCACAAAAACACGCCATCCACATAGTTGTCTCTGCTTCTAATGAATATGCTTTATTAAAGTTAGCATTTCCATTACCGACATCTTCTTCTGTAGTATATGTATCATAAGTAATCTGCTGTTCTGGGGCTTCTTCACTAATTTGAAGAACTAACTCTGCTCGGTTGATTGTTGGTTTAAGAGTTTGGTCTATTTTTGCTTTAAGTAATATAGCAGTAAGATTTGCTCCAGCACTATCACAAGTATAGAAAGCTGAACCATCTGCTCTTGTAAGTGTCATATATACTTTACTATCTATTGCTGACGGAGGAGTTGTAGTGTTATCTTTCTGGAATTGAATTCCAGTTATAATACATTCTATATCAGTTCCAAAGGCTGTTCCTGCCGATGCTGTAGCATTTGCTACAACCTTTTGTCCTACAAAGAAAGGCATAACATATTGCCAGTCACCATAAGATAATGATGTTTCAAGTGGATTAGTAATATTTCCAATTACTTGGGTATCTGCCATACCATTGAAAGGCTCCATTTGACCATATGGGGTTGCTCCATCAAAACCATTACTTGTTGCTTCAAGTCCTCCTAATGGACGTGCTTTGACTTTATTAAAGTTAGTTTCTAAATGAATTCGTGTTTCACCAAACATGTCAGTAGAATATGCTGTTGAGTTAGCAACACCAAACAATTCCGCTAAAGGAACTTTAAGATCTCTTGCTACTTGTCTACTTGTATGCTGGGCATTAGCAATTGTTCCTGCTGGATCAGTATTATCTGTCACAGCATCTAAAAAGTAAGATGTCTGGTTATTGACACCACGACCACCTTCATATTGTGCGAAAGTGTTTAAGTTGTTTTGTCGGCTTTCCATATCATCAAGAAGACCGAACAAAGCACAGTTTAAGGTATCAACACGACGAATACTTTCAACTGAACCTCTGTTATTCGCAATAGAAGCATTCTTAATAACTGCTGAAACTGGAACATTAAATTGATTACCTCCAGCAGTATCAAGCCACATAGTAGCATTCATTGGTTGAGTATCATCGTGGACGATCTCAGCATTAAAGGCAATGTATGACTTGGATAAATCTATATTCATTCCTCTTGGAATTGTAAAATCTACGAGATTTAAAGAAGTTGGTGGAGCGGCGTTTGTCCACTGCTCTGCGAACCCTTGCTGGGATGTAATTCTGATCACTTTATCGCTCATTGTTTATAAATATATGGAATTTATTTTTTTTTGATTTTTTTGAGAAAACTCAAATGTTTAAATTCCTATCTGGTAGGAAAAGCCACCTGTGTCAGCTGAACTAACTGGAATTGTTGCTGGTTTATCTTTCTTTAAGGCTAAACCAACTCCTACAGCTCCTAAGAGCAATCCAAGAGGAGCACCGATTCCTGTCGCATCTAAGATAGCTCCTAAAGTTTCTGATCCTGTAATTAATCCACCTTCTTCACTGGCTAATGACGCAATACCACCTTCTTCACCTTCTGCTGCGGTTTCTGGTTTTGCTAATTCAGCCACTGATGGTTTGGTAGCTGGATCTGGTAACTCTGGTGGTTCATCATCAAGATCAGGTTTTGGTTGAGTCGGTCTTGGTGGTGGTTCATCTTTGGCACCTTGTAATTTTGCCTGTAAATCGGAAAGTTTGCTACTGAGTGCTCCAGCTCTACCTGCGATTGATGCGTCAGCTACTCCAGCTTCAACTGATGCTGCTGGAGCGGTTACTTCGTCTTCAACTTGTCCTATTTCATCCATCTGAACTGGATCTCTGCCTTTTAATGCTGCTTTCGCACTTTCCCAAGCATTACCTGCCGCATCTTTAGCAGAACTTTCTAATCTACCAACTTGTTGTTTTAAGTAAGCTCCGCCTTCTTTTTCTACGGCACTAAATACCTTACCTCCGAAAGTAGTCATTTTCATTCCACCTAATCCAGCTTCAATACTTCTAGCTAAACTTTGTTTACTAAGTGTTTCTTGAACTTGTGTTTGAGCTGCTGCTAATCTATTAGATCCAATATTCGCAATACTCTGCATTTCTTGTGATGGTAAAAATCTTGAAATATCACTCATAGCTGTATAAAAATACATAACAAAAAATATATCATATATTTATTATGCCTAAAATTCTCAAAGTTAAAGACGAGTCTGATAAGTTTCATAAAGCAATGCCTACTTTTGATATTCCCTTCAAATTGCTTATAAATGGGAAATCCCAATTAAGTGGTAAGACTACAATTGTTCTCAATCTTTTACTTAATCCCCAGTTCGGTTATGCTGATAAGTTTGACGGTGAAGATATCTATATCATTAGTGATAATAAGTTAGACAATAAACTAAAGATGTTAGCTGAATACAAAGAAATACCAGATACAAACATTATGGATTATGATGAGTCAGTACTTGATATGTTATATGATACGCTAGAAGAAGCCTTCTTAGATGAAAAAGAAGATGGTAACATTAAAAATAGAGTTATTATATTTGACGACGTAGGTTACGCCGGTTCGCTGAAAAATAAAAACTTTGGTATTATATCTAAACTTGTCTCCAACGGAAGACACTTGAATTTGAGCCAAATATATACTTCTCAAAGATTTAGTATGATATCTACAACTGTTAGATCTAATCTTACAGGAGCCATCCTTTTCTCAACGTCAGCAAAAGAATTGGAATTGATAGCTGACGATTTTAACTATTTAGAAAATAAAAAAGATTTTGTCAGGATGTTTAGAAAGGAAACATCTAAACCAAGAGGCTTTCTTGTAGTAAATTTTACAAACCCCGATGGATTATATATGACAGATAATTTTGAAACTATTAAGCCTTAAGATGTTTTTTGCTTTTTAAATGCCTTGCTCTATTACATCTACTATATTGAAAACCGCAAATACAATCCATCATTTGATTTCGTTTTTCTTTATTATCCTTATTCCATTTAGCATTTTGAGCCAGAATTTTAACTTTATTTGCTTCATAATGCTCTTTTGCAGTTCTTGTTGGAATTTCTATATTAACACATTCAAAATTTTCTATATAATATCTTTCTCTTGTTTCTAGTTCTAATTTACTGCTACAAGGATAATTTTCAACCAGAACTATTACACAATTTTTTATATCACCAAATAATTTATAGGTTTTAGAGGCTTGTTTATGATATAATTCCCTATGTTGTCCCATCCGATGGCATAATTTCTGTATTGTAGAACCATAATAGGTCATACCATTTACTTCATTAACAACTTTATATATTTGTCCTTTACTATAGTCGTGATCCATATTTAATATATCTAATTCTATATAGAATATTTTAAATCAATTTTTAAATTTAAGGAGTAGTTAAAATATCTTATTATACAATGAGTGATATAGAAAAACGACGTAAATATAATAAAACCTATTATGCTAAATTTACTCCAGAAGAGATAAAGGCAAAAAAAAGAATATATAATCAAACCTATTATGAAAAACATAGATTTAAGATTTTAAAAGAATGGAGTGACAAAAAAGAACTAGAACAAGCGAAGAAGCAAAACACCCCCTTAGTAGACTCTCCGCCTCAAGATGTTAAATAAACTATTATCATTAACTTTGCTAAAATCTATCTTATGCTTAGTGTAGGTGAAATTGTTCCACATATGAAGACCATATGAGATTTCTAATATATCTCGGTTTGAATAAGGTTCAACATTAAATTTATTCTTATAGATTTCATTGTAATACATTTCTTTAGTATTCCACCAATCCAAAGCACAATAGTCTGATACAGCTGATATTGGATAGTTGCTAGTTTGTTTTTTTACTTCTTCTCTAAATACTTTCATGTTATCACAAATCTTTGCGATTTTCTTTTTTTTAGCTAATTTCTTCTCAATCTTATATACTACTTTAGCTAATAGAGGATCATCCTTTTTAAATCTTAAAACACCGATATTAGGAACATATGGTAGTTTTGATCTAAAAGCACCAGATTGAAATGTATGTTCACTGCTTATAATAGTTTCATCTCTTGGTAATCTTCTTAATAAAAACATGTCGGCATCCAGCCACGTTCCACCTTTTAAGAACAACATTCTATATCGCCATAGATCTGAAAAAGGTAATATGTTATCGGTATCTAGATGAGGAGGCATTGCTATTTCCTTATAGTCTAAAAGTTTAACTCTATCTCTAAAGTTTAAAGATATAATACCAGGAATTATAAAATCTTTAGACTTATCTATATATAAATCAATATTATAGCCATTTTTTAACCAACTTAGCATACACATTTCACTTAGTTCATTAAGACTTTCTCCAATCCATAATGTTGAAATTACTTCATTCTTTAATCTTCTATTTAATAAAATATCTTTCCCTGATTTCTTTATACTACAATAACTAGAGTATTGTTCTTTGAACTTATTAACTTCTTCAATCTTTCTTTCATCATTCCTATATTCCTTAAGTCCCCCTTTTAAAGTATTATAGTTACACTTAAGGCCGATATTATTCAATCTTAGAACTCCACCGCTATAATTATAGTGTTTTATTGTATTCTCATAATCTTCTAATAGATTATATTCTCTTAGCTCTACATGTCTTTTATTAATAAACATCTTTAATTGACCAATACAAAATCTAAGATCTGATGTATCCTTTTCTTTAAAAAAATATGGATTGTTTGTTGGATAAATTCCAGCTAAAGTTAGATTTTTGTTAATCATTTTATTAAAAGTAGATACTAAAAATAAATCTAGATCAGTAATAGGAGTCTTATCTCTATATATTTCTTGTAAATCATCATCCATGCTTACAATCAGATCGTCCTCATCAAAATACCTAGATATAGCCATTCTTTGCCCAGCGATTCCTTTTGCTCCATTACAAATTGTATAGCAAGGTAAAGCTTTTTCATAGACTTCAATCTCTTCTGGTTCTACAAAAATAAATACTTTAGATTTATCTATATTATGCTTTTCCAAAAAAGCTATAGTTCTTTTCTGAATAACATCACTTCTCTTATGACTAGGAATAGCTATATAATACATTAGTAATTACCTAGAAAATAAATATCTATGTTAAACATATATGAATGTTGTTCACGGAATATACTATCCAAAAGACGCAGGAAAATGCTGGGTTTATGAATCTCTGGAGAAAGGTAAAGTTTGGGAAAGAACTATGGTGCGGAAGTTTAGAGAAATTGTTAAGGAAGGAGACACTGTTATCGATTGTGGTGCTAATATCGGTTTACATTCAATCGAATTATCTAAGCTTGTAGGTGAAAGCGGAGATGTTTACTCTTTTGAAGCTATCCCTACAATATATGATTGTTTAAAGAGAACTGTAGAAGAAAAAGAATTATTGAATATAACCACTTGTAATTATGGATTATATAATGAAGATGATATAGATTTAGTATTTAAGAGCGATCTTAGTGGTAGATCTGGAATGTATAGAAAGGGTAAAGTGTTTGAACATACTTTTATTGTTAAATCTATGACTTTAGATACTTACTTTAAAGACTATCATAAACCTATAAAGTTCATTAAAATAGATGTAGAAGGAGCTGAGTTTGAAGTGCTTTTTGGAGCTACAGAGTTAATTAAAAAACACAAACCCAGTATCATAGTAGAAGTGTGGAGAAGTAATAAAAAATTTATTGAACTGACTGAATGGATGAAAGAAATGAATTATACTATTGCTGAAAATGTTAATGCTAATGATTATCTATTAGTTCCTAAAGAATACTAAGGCATATCTCTCTCCAGTAAATGGTTCTACTCTGTGTTTTATTTTAGATCCATTGAATTTTACTGGCTTATGCCTTGTATCTAAGTCTTTTATCTTATTATTTTCATCTATAATTTGAGTAGATCCGCCAACGTAATCACCAAAAGCAATTACTACACTTTCACCAATATTGCTACCGTCGAAATGCCAATCAACTGGGTAGTTCTTATTCATTTGTACATGGGTAAATTCAAAGCCAGGGAAGTGGTGATCTCTAAAGTCTTGAAAGTAATAAAGTAATTCTGGGTGATCTACTTGTGCCTTAGATAGGTATCTGTTTGGTTCATCTGGATCCTCAGCTCTATATACTTTCTCGCCCTTTTCATCATATTTAAGAAAAGATCTCCATGTATTACCATACAATATACTACCATTCCCCTTCTTCGTCTTACATAGATTGTATCTAGAAGTACCGCTTTTATATTCTATTTGTGTTAACATATCTAACATTAAAAAAGAATCAGTATCTAAGTCTCCTGTAAAATAATTCATTATATAGTAATTATCTATATATTATTCTATAAAAATGTGGAACAAGCGAAGCAGCCGGTAGTAAGTTGTAGTAAGTATAAGAAGTATGCTGTGAAGAAAAAAATGTGCCCTCAGAGTGAGAAGAAAGTAGGTGTGTTTCTATGTTCTGGGGCACAAAGTACACAAAGGCACGCCATTTGAAAAGTGTTCCGGAGGGGTAGGAAAACTCAGAACCTTTTTTTTTTAGCGTGCCTTTGTGTACCTCCCCCCATTTTTCTTTTAAAAAA
>Ga0206125_10004985_pt1 | contig 11421 bp, 4 predicted proteins | sample Helgoland_Spring_4_FD_148598 | JGI IMG/M metagenome (GOLD analysis project Ga0206125, IMG submission 148598) | Pelagic subsurface seawater microbial communities from Kabeltonne, Helgoland, North Sea - Helgoland_Spring_Bloom_20160331_1 | ecosystem: Environmental > Aquatic > Marine > Epipelagic ...
TCGCTTGTTAAGTCTGTGAGAATCTCAGCATTTGTTTGTCCGAGCCCCACATTGGTAATCTGCACTCCCATTGCCTCGGTGAAAGAGGCTAAATCAACATGAGCCGGTCTTGTGGCTAGATAGGCACCATCCAATACGAAAATATCCCGGAAATTACGGTCAATATTTCGGGCCGAAATCACAAGATCAGGCTTATCGTCTCCGATGACGTCGCCAGATTGGGTCGACATTACCTGGATAAGTGATCGAATTTGGGGCCCATCAATAATTGTCCAGCGGGCATCCGTTGTATTATGCAAATCGTAGGCAGTGCCAGTCTGGTAGTTATCTGTTCCCCACACCAGAAACACCTGACCAGACAAATGTCCGTTTGGATCGTGATTTAGACCGTGGACTACTAGTTCGTCGAAACCATCAGCGTCAATGTCACCCTGGAAGAAAGCAGCTGTCAGGTCGCCGGAGCTCTCTCCGCCCTCGTTATTGAAGCCGTTTGCGCTCGTTAAGTCGTAAACGCTGACTGTTTCGCCAAGAGTGAATTGCCCCGCAGCTTCAATGAAGTGAGAACGTCCTCCTGCGACGGCTTTTTGAGACCCAAGATGCAAATCTGTCTGACCGTCACCATTAAAGTCTCCGGTAACCACGCCCAGATTTATGCCGCCTTGCAAGTCGGTGATGTTTACTCGGCCTATATTAGAGAGCGCTGCATCTCCATTGACTAACGCCCCCTCGATTTCGGTGTAGGGGAGGATGAAGGCTGTGCTGGGATAAGTACCAAATTGCGAGATATCGCCACCTTCCTGATACACTAGGATATCCTGAGAGCCTTCGCTGGTAAGCGAACCCGCAAATGCGATCGATGCACCAAAGCCCGTGGAACCAAGATCATTGGTAATCGTCGCTTTATGAGTATGGCCCACATCAATGTCGATACGGTCCTCTAGGGATCCGGAGTTTGCTCGCCCAAAGACAATGTGAAACTTACCCGGGTCGGTGGACCTGAACGGCGCTAAAACAAAATCATCGAAGCCGTCTTCATTTAGGTCGCCCAGCCCATGAATAATTGGCGAATAGCTGTGGTTACCAGTGCTGCCACTAAAAATCTCTAAAGAATCAATACTGACCGTCGGAGACGCCGCATCAACACCGACCGTATTCGCTCCAGCGGACACAGCAACCGTCGTCAGATCAAGGTCATGGCCATCCGCATCCTTCAGCGTACCACTATTGGCATCCAGGGCGCTCGTATCAGACGTGATCCCTCCAGCATCGTCTAAGTCTCCGGCTTGCACCTCGTACGCAAACACAAGCGACGTACCGCCGCTGCCGCTCACATAACCTGCCGTCTTCGAAACACCGCCAACGTCAATCGTATATCCAGGCGTACCACCACTCGTATCCACCGTGATGTTTTCATCAACCGTGACCGTCACTAGGATCTTGTCGCCAGCAACCAGCGTTCCAGCCTTCGGCGTCGAGCCATCACTCTGGGCTCCGCTGATCACCACACCCGTTATTGCGGGGTCCGTTAACGTGTCTGTCAGCAAAAATTGGCCAAGGCCCCAGTTGAAGCCCGGATTTATATTTTGAAACTCCAGAACGTTGTACCCAATGACTTGGCTGCTTGCGGGCAAGCTTGTCTGAACCTGAGCCGTGCTCATGTCAGGAGTTGTTTCGGGCACATAGCCTATGAGAACGCCATTTAATGAAATGGACATTTCACCGGGAGAGTTTTCGGAATTATCCATGTCATGGGCCAAGTATTTCAGACGATAATCAGTCCCTGCTCCGATAAAAGTAACGACTAATTTTCCGTCCGTATCGCTTACCCCCTCGAAGATACCATTATCTAAGGCTGTACCATCATTTCCGAACAGTTGTGTGGTTTGCTGGTTAAGGCTCAGAGCAAAGTCTTCGACATTCGTGACCGACACAGAAACAGTCTGCGTCGCCGTCCCACCATTGCCGTCATCTGCCTGGATTTGCACCTGATAGGTGTTGTCTGGCGGCGTGGACGCATCGGTCGGGTTCTCGAAGTCAGGTGATGACTTGAACTTCAGCCCGGTGCCATCAAACTCGAATTTGTCTCCATCGGCTCCACCAACGACGCTATAAGTCAAAGAGTCACTGTCAGCATCGGTTGCTGCTGCTGTAAAGAAAGCGCCACTGGTGTTTTCAGGGACGCTGGTAGAGGTTGTTGCGCTGCCGAATGTCGGCGCTTGGTTTTCATTTACATCCGTAACGGTGATCGCCACCGTCTGGCTCGCCGTCCCACCGTTGCCGTCGCTGGCTTGGATCTGCACTTCGTAGAAGTTGTCGTTGTCGGCTGACCCAGGCGTGTCGAAGTCTGGCGCCGTCTTAAACTTAAGCGCACCCCCAACGAGCTCGAACTTGTCTGCATCCGCACCGCCATTGATGGCAAAAGTAACGGTGTCGTTCTCTGGATCGGTTGCAGCCGGCGTGTAGCCGGTCTCCAGCTGGTTCTCGGCAGCGTTGAAGCTGGTGCCAGAGGTGAATGAAGGCACTTCGTTGACGTTGGTGACAGTGATGTTGGCCGCTTGGGTGGCCGTACCGCCATTGCCGTCGTCAGCTTGGATCTGCACCTCATAGACGTTATCTGGAGGGGAGGAGGCATCGGTCGGGTTCTCGAAGTCAGGGGCAACTTTGAACCTCAGTGCGCCGCCAAACAGCTCAAAATCACCTGCATCAGCACCGCCGCTGATGGTGTAGGTGATAGTATCACCATCTTCATCGGTGGCCGAGGGAGTGTAGCCCGTCTCAATCTGGTTTTCGGCCGCAGTGAAGCTTGAGATGATGGTGAAGTCAGGACCTTCGTTCTCATCTGTTACCGTGACGTTGACGGTCTGCGTATCGGTTCCGCCGTTGCCATCACTAGCTCGGATCTGGACCTCATAGAGGTTGTCGTTGTTTGAGGAGCCCTGGGCCTCGAAGTCAGGTGAGACCTTGAACTTCAGCGCACCATTGACACTATCGAGCTCGAATAGATCTGCATCAGCCCCGCCAATGATACTGAAGCTAACGCTGTCGTTCTCAGGGTCGGTAGCCACAGGCGTGTAGCTTGTTGTCACCTGGTTCTCAGCGGCGGTTGCAGCGCCTCCAGAAGTAATGGTAGGCGGCTGGTTGGCTTCAACAACGTTCGTCACACTGACAGTCACAGTCTGAGTGTCAGTGCGGCCGGTGCCGTCAGATGCTAAGATCTGGACGATGTAGTCGTTATCGTTGTTCGCTGAGCCGTTAGCCTCATAGTCAGGTGCGACCTTGAACTTCAGCGCACCGCTGACACCATCAAGCTCGAACTTGTCTGCATCTGCCCCGCCATTGATGCTGAAGCTGACAGTGTCACCATCGGCATCGGTTGCTGTGGGTGTGTAGCCGGTTGCAACCTGGTTCTCCGGCGCACTTGCAGTTGACCCGGAGGAGATAACCGGATCGGAGGGTGCTTCCGCCTCGTCAGTTACTGTAATGGTTACCAACTGAGTGGCTGTCCCGCCGTTACCATCATCGGCCTCGACCTCAACCTGATAGATGTTGTTGGTATCGCCATCGGTCGGTACTTCAAAGTTCGGTACTGACTTAAACTTCAGTGCGCCGCTAACCCCATCGAGCTCGAACAACGAAGCATCAGCCCCGCCAATGATACTGAAGCTAACGCTGTCGTTCTCAGGATCGGTTACCGCTGGCGTGTAGCCGGTTGAGACTTGGTTCTCCGCAGCATTGAAACTGTCACTGGAAGTAAAGGTCGGAGGCTGATTGGGTTCCTCGATATCGGTGACGGTTATGCTAACATTCTGGGTGGCCGAACGGCCGGCCCCGTCGCTGGCCAAGATCTGAACATTGTAGGTTCTGTCACCGCCACTATCGGATGGGTTCTCATAGTCTGGCGCCGTGCGGAACTTCAAAGCGCCAGTGACGCCATCCAACTCGAACAGATCTGCATCCGCACCGCCATTGATGCTGAAGCTGACCGTGTCGCCATCAGCATCGGTTGCAGCTGGCGTGTAGCCAGTTTGCAGCTGGTTCTCTTCGGCATTGAAAGTCGTCCCAGAGGCAAACACAGGAGCATTCTCATTGACGACATCCGTCACCGAGATGGTTACATCCTGGGTCGCAATGCTCCCGGCGCTATCGGTTGCATGGATCTGTACGTCATAGATGCGGTTACCCCCGCTGTCGGCCGGGTTCTCATAGTCTGGGATATGAGCATCTTTGAACCGCAATACGCCACCAACAATCTCGAACTTATCTGCGTCTGCACCGCCACCAATGCTGAAGGTAAAGCTTAGCCCCTGTGGGTGAACGGCTACTGGTGTGTAGCCCGTATCACTCTGGTTCTCCTGCACTGAGTAACTGGCGTTGGATGTGAAGACAGGCGGATCATTGGCGTCTGTGACAGTGATCGTGAAGGTCTGGGTAGCCTTACCGCCGTTGCCGTCATCAGCCTGAATCTGAACGTTATAATCGTTGTCGGCGTTGGCTGACCCAGGAGCTTCGAAGTTGGGTGCAACCTTGAACTTCAGCTCACCTGTTGTGCCATCAAGCTCGAACTTATCGCCATCAGCCCCGCCGACGACGCTGTAGCTGAGCGTATCTCCATTCTGGTCTGTGGCCACCGGGGTTACACCGGTGCCAAGCTGGTTCTCTGGCGTTCTAAAGGCCGTCGCTGGGTCAAAGACGGGCGGTTCATTGCCATCAGTTACCGTGATGGTGAAAGTCTCTGAGAACGACTTACCGCCTTCGTCGGTAGCGATAATTGTGATGGTGTAACTAGACTTGGTCTCGAAGTCAGGCTGGGAGCCGAACGACAGCTCGCCATTTGCCGGATTGATCGAGAAAGCTGAATGGTCATTCGAGCCCTCGATCTCAGCGATTTCATAGGAGAAGTTGAAGTCAGAGGTACTGTCGTCTGTCGTCGTCAGAACGCCAACAACCAGTGACGAAGCATCCTCGGAAATAGAGCTAGCAGACAGACCAATGTCAGAAGGCGCAGAGTTGGTTGCGGCATTGTCGACGGCTGTGGGATCAGTAAAGCCAATGGTGCCCGAACCAGGTGTGGTCTTTTCGTCTTCGGCAGCCTTCTCCACCTGATCCTGCAGAACCTGAAGCAGACCAAAGATGTTGCCGTTGGCCGCATCACTCAGGTCAGTGTTGGTGATGCTGGCAATCTTGTTGTTGACGTTCTGGATCGCTGTGGTGGCATCTCCAATGATGCCGTTGATCGCTGTCGTCTGATCTGCGGTTACGCCCGGGATCGATCCGACAGCCGTCGTAAAGGCAGACTGAACTGCGGCAAGGTCAGTCGGGTCGGTGAGATCAAGGGTTCCTCCACCAGAGTTCTTCGATTGCATGACCGAACTAAGCGCAGACAAAGCTGCAGCAAAGGCATCCTGCTGCGAGATCCCAGTTCCCGCTGCAGCTGCTGCAAACGCAGCGAGGGTCACCATCGTTTGAGCTGACACCTGCTCAGCTGCGAGAGCATCTGCAGCGTTCACACCCGGCGCATAGGGGTTGAAGGTTAGCGGATTTACGGTTGCCGGCAGCCCAAGCACAGACTTGATCTCGGCGACGCTCAATCCGCTCTCTTCCATCATCGTCGTCAATGGCGAGACAACCGAAGCGCCCAGAGGCGATTTGAACGTCATCCCTGAGAGTATGGTACCGGTGGTCGTATCAATGGTCTGATCATTGGTCGTAACAATCAGCTTGGGATTGGCAGCACTGGAGCTGATTGAGAAGCCACCGGTGGAACTGGTTGTAAAATTAGGCTCGCCCGCATCAAACAAGCCATTACCGTTTTCATCGAAGAAGACAAAGGCATTAACCAGCGGTCCCTTGATGACCGTTCCCGAGAAGGTCGTCCCTCCTCCAGCGCCGCCGCCACCGCCACTAGAAGGCTCACCCGTGTCGCCATCTGGCGTTTCGGTTTCCGTCTGGTCCGATGAAGCGGTTGCGCCGAAGAGCCCCGAGACCAAGGCGATCAGACTAACGCCCGATCCAAGCAGCAGACCGGTGTCGACAGCATCCAGTGTCTCTTCGGCCACCTGTGCAACGCCCGCCTGCGCTAGTTGGTAAGTTCCAAGCCCGAAGTCCTGGATTGGTCCTCGGCCTCCAGTCCACACCAGATTGTCGGTCGTTGTTTCGATGAAGCCACCACCGCCCGATGCCAAAGGCGTACCGGTGAGCAGACCATTGGTCCTTAGTGCTCCCATCACCGGCAGGTTTTGCATGGTGTTTTGAGCCAACTCATCCGTGACCAGAAGCAGACCATCATCCAGAATGACGTACTGTTCTTCGGTCAAATAAAGAGGCTGGCCATCTTGGGTGTGAAGAAGGACCCGTCCGTTATCGGTTTTACGGTACCCTTGAGGAAGGACAAACGTCTGGATGGCTTCGGCAAACATGGTCTCTGGAGCGATAAGGCCACCCACTGCTCCCAGAGCAGCCGCAGAGTATAAAATGGAGTTCGTTGACTGACTGCTTCGATGGGGAAGTTTTGGTTCTTTTTTTGTAGAATTTGAAGTCAGCATGTTCGGGGCGATCAGTCGGTTAAATTAATATCCAAGTAACTCATAATGCTCTCCGAGTAATCGTCGAGGCAATAGTCGCATAATGTTTATGCAGACTTAAAGAACACCGGGGATAAGTGCAAAAAAGTTGGGGGCTCACTTAAGAGCCCCCTAACTCCCGCATCTTTTGCGTTAACCGGGTATGTAAACCCGATCTCCGTTCGCCAGAACGAGCTCCCAGAAATATTGGTCACCTCGGCTGTTGATCTTCTCATCCGAGAACAGCAACCGCATGCTAAGAGGTTCCTGATCGAGCTCCAAAGCCCGAGCAATCTGCAAAGCAAACCAGAATCCACTGCAGGAACACAGCGTTTTCTCCTGCTCATCCAAGGCCAGATGAAGCAGGTTCACTGAGCGGTGCAGGGAATGGTTAGAAACCATCACCATAGGCTTGCCTGCCTCGGTAGAAAAATGCAGCACAGGGTATTCATCGTCCCCCGTCTCAGCGCCCACAAGACCTTGGGGCGGCATCGCCAACTTGCGCATGATTTCTTGCTCAGGAGCACCAATCTCCAGCTCTAGGCTGACCCTAGCCTCTCCACTAAAGAACCGCTTCTTTGCATCGAGCAGATTTATTGCCTGCTGACCCTCTGTGCCGTCGGTCAACAAGAACGGCGCAGAGTAGACGGTCAAATGCTCGCCAACGGTCATGACCAGCCGGTTCTTCTCCGATGGCCCAGAGACCAACTCCAGCGAGGAAACAGGGGCTTCACCAGTGAGATGCGAGGCCAAACCGTCCAGCCGACCAGCATCGATCTCAACCAGGTACTTTTCGTAGCAACAAGAACACACTTCATCGAGCTGTTCGTTGGTGAAGACCAGCTCCTTGCCATCCAAGGCGTCGATTTTTGCGGTCGAACTTCGATACAAGACGGCGTCGTTGGCACAGGTAGCAATAAGTTCACCACTGCCATCAATCAGCAGTCGACTGCCAATGCCAGGTAAATAGTGGCTGATTTTGTTGATTTCATCAAATGCTGATGGGATATTCATACTATATCCTTTGTCTAAAAATCATAAATGATCACTTTTACAAGTAATAATTTTGGTTAATTGCCTGATAAAGGCATTCACTCCAGTAATCGCATAATAAATATCGGTCAAATTCTATGTTTTATTTTTATTACAAAAAACGGTTACTGCTTCACTGATTTTATTGGATTATTTTTTGACTTTTCATTATTGGACTTGTGACATGTCCATTCTGCATTACTCCACCACCCGCCGCATGGCGTCTTCGCTGACTTCGATGTAGCGCTGCGTCATCTGTAAGGACGAATGGCGAGCCAGAGCCTGGACGTCTCTCAGGGAGCCTCCAACCGAGCTGATCTTCCTCGCCCAACGGGTAATCGCCGTTCTCCGGCCCGAATGCGACGAACAACCCTCAAAGCCCAAAGCCTCGTACAAGCTGCTAAACCACAGAACCACTGTATTAGATGACATCGCCCTTCGGGTGCGACTGGAACGAATTATGGGACCCGTCGGATCAAAGGTCTTCTCATGCAGAATTTCCAAGGCTCGGCTCAAACGCCGACTTAAGTAGACCACTCCCCCCGATCGGCCTTTAGACGCTCGGTCCTGCAACGCTAGGGCATCGTTTAGGCTTCCGGTTGCATCGGTCACCATATCCCAGCTCACAGCGCTTATTTCCTTTGCTCGCAATCCCGCATCCACCGACAGCAAAAACATCACTCGGTTCCGTTCCGCTAAGCGGTTCGCTTCGATGTGCAGCAGGACGGTTTTTATTTGAGCGTCTGTCAGGATCTTAGCTTGTTTACCCAGTCCCATTTTATCTTCCCTTTTTCTCAATTTTTATATAGTGGAAGATAATATTCATATGGGCACTTTTAAAGGGTCTTCCTCAATTATAAGAAATATCGGGCTACTTCAGTCGCTTGCCCATAATACCCAACCATTTCACCCTTTTATTGGGTGTCCAACGAACGAACCAACGAGTAGAGCTCAGTCATTCTGGAGTTTTGGCAGTCTTAGGCTCTGGTCGATCCATCTCGAACTCGATCATCCAACGAGTATTTTGCTTTGTTTTACGAGATCACAGAACATCACCAGACGGATTCAACCCTTCAGCTCGTAAAGTGGTCCAATCAGAGCTTCCTGGGCGATCAGCTCTCTACGGATACCCTGACGGATGACGGCAGAAACATTGGTCCAATTCCGCTCGGCAATCTGTTCAAGCTTGGCATAAACTTCCTTCGGCAACCTCAAAGACGTCATTCGATCATGGCTTAAACGGTGTTCATTCATTCCGTCTGGATCCTTTCAATTCATTAAGATTAATTTTCTTTCCCATCTATTTATTGCTGCCAGAAAGAACCCAGTCAGATCCCATTAGAATTCTATTTTTCCCAATCGGACCTAAATCTTTCACTTGATTCATTCAAAAACCCTAATGTTAATCCCAGAAAGTCCTAATGGATCTTAAAATTCAATTTCAATCAGGATCTTCAGATCAGGATTTCTTCAGATCATAGATCCGGAAACTCGTCAGATAAGAAGTTCTTCAGGTCATAGATCCAGAATTTGTTCGGATAAGAAGTTCTTCAGATCAAACATCCAGAATTTCTAAATCCTGATTATTGCGGGTTGTTTAGAAGACACACTAACCCCTACTCGGAGTTAGCATGCCCGATGAGCTTTGCGTACGTTGCCCGTCAGTCACATCCAACTGGAACAACCTCTGATCGAGGAAGGAGGGGTAGTGCGATCTCCCTTTACGTTCCGCTACTGCTCACTACGGTAACCACCCTGGTGCCAGTTGGACGACCTCCAGAGGGTTTGAGGGTAAAAGCTTCCCTCGTCCTGAACGACAATATTTTTGCACCCCTATTCGCCTTTGGTGCTTCATCATAAAACGTTGTTGCCTTACCGAGCTCCGACCTGGGGCTTTTTAGCCTCAAATCTCAACGGGTTTGCATGCTCAAAGTGGTCGAAATGGCTTTCGACGCTATAATCCACACCACTATTTATAAGCGTATTTTAGCCAAAATCAAGTATTGCTTGGTTTTTTTTGCAAAAATCGGGTGCTTTTTATCGCAGTTACTTTTGGAATCCCTAAACTTGACGAACTTATTCAAATCAAATTCAGAATTTTCCGGTTTTTTTATTCTGTTTTATTTACAAAACCGGGTCCTTCACATTCCCAAACAACGGCACTATCCTCTGCACCCAGCACCCGTTTCCACCATCAGCTAAGGCTACGCCCATGTCTTTGATCCGCCGCTATCCCACCGACCCTGGCATTCCGCTCATCGGAAATACTCTGGAAATGGCAAAGGATCCCGGTGCTTTCTTTCTTCGAATGTATCGCAAGCATGGACCTGTTTATTCTGTAAACGTCTTTGGAAGACGGACACTGGTCCTTGCTGGACCTGAAGCGACACTCTTCCTGTCCAGCCCTGAAGGACGGCAGGTGCTCTCCTCTAAAGCTTTCTGGAAGGACTTCATCGAAGAAATTGGCGCCAACACAATCATCAACGGTGAGGACGGTGAACGGCACCTGGAGATGCGCAAGCTCCTTGGACAGGGCTTTTCTAAAAAGGCGCTCGACGGGAACTACGGGCTTATGTTCGACATCGCCGATCGCCATTTTGATGCCGAATGGAAACCAGGCACCCAGCCAAGACCGCTACCCAACATGCAGTATCTCATCACTGAGCAACTCGGAGAGCTGCTCGCTGGCGGATCGCCTAAAGAATACGTCCAAGATATTCGACTGACGACGCTCTTTATGCTGAACGTTCTGGTAACCAAGACACGCCCAAAGTTTTTCCTGCTCTCGCCTGCCTACCAAGCAGCGAAGCGGCGATCGCTTGAACTCGCTGATCGGATGATTGAAGACCTGCGAGTAAAGTCTGAAGCTGGTGAACTACCGGACAATCTCCTCGGTGACATCTATGGAGCCTTCAAAGAAGGTAGCCCCTATTTCAAAGAGAATGACCTACCAGTAGCTATTCTGGGGCCTTACATCGCCGGTTTGGACACAGAAGCTAATACGCTCGCTGCTGCCATTTACGGAATATGCAAACATCCTGAGATTAAAGCCCAAGTCCAGGCGGAAGCAGACGAGTTGTTTAAAAAGCCAACCACCGACATTGAAGAGCGGGACGTCCGAAAACTGGAGCTGATCAACGGCTGCGTAAAGGAGGCTTTAAGGCTCTGGACAATCGCTGTTGCACAGCTGCGGTCAGCAGCTGAGGATTTCACCTTCGAAGGCCATGACGTCAAAAAAGGCCAGATGATCTACGTCGCTACCAGTGTTCCCCATTACATGCATGAATTCTACGACGACCCGGAAACTTTCAATCCTCGGCGCATGATGAAGCCACAGAACCAGCATCTGCAAAAAGGCTCTTACGCTCCATTTGGACGGGGCCCGCATGTTTGCCTGGGGCAAGGTATTGCTGAAGCTCAAATGGCCCTGATTATTGCCCGCCTCTTCCACAAGCGGGACCTGAACCTGCTGCACCCCGATTACAAACTAAAAACCAAGACCGCTCCGACCCCGGGGCCGACAAATGGCTTCAAAGTCCGGGTTGAAGCTATTCGAAATTAGCCCGGCCTACGCCAAAATTTGACGACTGTGCAAAAATATTTCGCCAAAAAGTTATAAACTCTGAGTTATAAAATACGGGCTAAACCACTCTGATAGAATAATACCTCGAGCCATCATAATCCTCGTGTCGGGGGTTCAAATCCCTCCCTCGCTACCATTTCTCTTTTTGGCCTAGTGCACGCGCGTCGATCGCTGCCCGCTCCATGCCCGGCAGCGCAGTACGTGCATCTACGCCCTGCCCCATTTTTGCCTTTACGACAGATGCTG
>Ga0206125_10004990_pt1 | contig 11415 bp, 7 predicted proteins | sample Helgoland_Spring_4_FD_148598 | JGI IMG/M metagenome (GOLD analysis project Ga0206125, IMG submission 148598) | Pelagic subsurface seawater microbial communities from Kabeltonne, Helgoland, North Sea - Helgoland_Spring_Bloom_20160331_1 | ecosystem: Environmental > Aquatic > Marine > Epipelagic ...
GTGGGCACTTTTCAAATCCAACTCCACAGCTAGTTTGGAGACACCGTAAGGGTCCTCAGGCAGTGGGGTTGTGTCCTCCCGCATGGGGAGTTGGTTGGCACCATAAACTGCGATGCTGGAGGTGAACACAAAGCACTTTACTGTTCCTGCATTGACCGATGCATTGATCAAGTTGATGCTTCCGATGAGGTTGTTTTGGTAATTGAAGCGCCGAATGAAGTGACTCAAACCTTCCGCAGCATAGGCTGCGAGGTGAAATACGTATTCAAATTGATGCTCTTCGAACAGCCGATTGACAAGCTCAACATCGTTAATGCTGCCCTCCACGAAGGTGGCCTGATCGTGCACATTATCTGCAAAGCCTCCTGAAAGGTCGTCCAGTGCGATGACGTTGTACCCGGCGGCTACGAGATGATCGGCCACATGCGAGCCTACAAATCCGGCTGCGCCAGTGACAAGAACATTAGAATTCATGGTGTTGGGGATGTCCAGCGTTGTCTGCCCAATTTACGGCCGCTGGAGGGCAATGTTTCATCCCATTGCCTTTGAATTTGCCTGCGCAATTGTGGAATTCGATCCAGCTTCCATCGCCGAAATCGAAGGATGCAGTGTGCAAGACGATATTCTTTGTCGGAGAGTAAGAAGTTCGGGTTGTTGAGCAGAGCGGACATCTCGGAAAATAAGCCTTGGTTGGCGCCATTCCTGATGGCGCTGAGTGTCGTTGTCGCCAATGCCTTTCTTTCTGATTCTGATGTCCTGTGATTTTGCATCAAGGCCCAACATTCTTCAATGACCAAAATCCTGCTTTCGAGCTTCTTTCTTGAATGGAACCCTACCCGACTTATACTATCGTCAGATATTCGGTGAAATACGTCGGGGATACATTCTTTGGCCGGGATGAATTTTGCACCCTTAAAGTGAGCGCGTGCATGCAGATCGATGTCCTGCCAAACTTGAAGATTCGGAGTCCAACCTCCGAATTTGTTCCAAGCCGAAATGTGCCAAAACGGGCCTGTTGATTGACAAGGTGGAACACCGAGCAGGACACTTTCTAGCCATGGCATTGGGTGATCTGGATCGTCCCATAGCATTCCATGATTTGGTGTTGTGTTGAAAATAACGGTAGGGAAAAAATGAACTTGGTCTCGTGCTTTGTCTTGCACATAGTTAAGCCGTTGGCGAAGACAGTCCCGATCAAGTAGGTCGTCCGAATCGAGGAATATGAGCCAATCAGAAGAGGATTTGTCAGCGCCAATGTTGCGGCACGTATTGGCCCCTTTCGGTTGTATCTCTCTTCGGAAACTCTTAATGCGGTTATCCTTGGCTTGGTAGGATTGTGCCAACTCCCAACTGCCATCGGAACTCCCATCATCAACGATAATCCACTCCCAATTTTTAGTGGTCTGTTCAAGGACGCTAGTTGCAGTAAGTTGCAACGTTTGCAATCTGTTAAAACAGGGTGTGATGATGGTAACCTTGTCTTTCATAGTGTTGAACTGAATAGCGATTGAAGGTTCGATTTTCGGGAAGTAGGATCACAAAGTGTGAGGATGTTTTGTCGGCCGGCCTTGCCCATCTTCATCGCTTTTTCGGGATTGGTTGCAAGATCTATCATTGCTTCTGCCATTCCCTCGATATCCCATTCTCTCACAAGCAAGCCGGTCTCGCCTTGGATGACATGTTCAGGAATTCCATTGTGAAGTGTCGATACGACCGGTAGTTCCATGAGTGCCGCTTCTGCAGGGCTTAATGCAAAGCCTTCTTGGTCTCCGTTTGTTCCAGTGACGCTGTGCTGGCAGAATACAGCATGTTCTCGAACCAGATTGAGAGCTTCATTCTGAGGAAGGGCCCCCGTTAATCTTGTGGACTCGTTAATCTCTAATTTGCTAATGCGTTTCTCCAAAGTCTCGCGGAGAGGTCCGTCGCCGATTATGGTGAGTGTTGCATCTGGGATGACTTTTAGAACCTGTTCAAAGGCTAATAATGTTTGTACCGGCCCTTTCTTTTCGACCAGCCTGCCGAAGTGAACAAAGCTGGCTGGTGAGGATGGTGGATGGGGTGCGGGCTTAAATTTAATTCCGTCAACGGGAAGGCGAACAACTTTGCATTGTTCCTGGTCAACGCCTGCTGCCAGACATAAATTTCGGGTATGTTTGGATGCGCAGACTACGGCCAAGCTCGCATTCGCTAGCCTCACGAATTCTTCACGATACCAGGGGTCGCAGAATTCGCGAGTGACGTCGAATCCATGAACTGCGATACAGTATGGTTTGTTCAATGCGGCTAGGAGGTCGCTAGCGATGTGCGCTGTGGTTCCGAATTCAATCCAAAGGAAATCCGGCTCAAACGAATGCAGTTCCTGTTGGAGTTGCTGTTTGCATTGTTGTCGCTTTTTTAATGTCCGGACGTCTTTTCCTGTGAATTTGCGTCGGAGAACGTGATAGAAGCTCTGCGGGACATCATCGAAGTCGAGTGCGGTGATGTCGGGGTGTTCATCTCCTCGCGGCTTGTTTCCGCTGATTGCTTTTACGTCTGCAAAAGTCTGTAAAAGCTTAAGATTATCTAAAAGAAAAGTTTCGCTGATCTCTATGGCGGAATTGCAAACCCAGCCGACTCGCAGTCGCTTGCTCATTTATTTAGATGTGTTTGAATCATGTGGTTTATTCAACGGTGTCCGAGGTGGGCCATAAGGTGGTGCGATGCCGCGGGTTATGGATGTCTGCAAGGTGGCATTGCTGAAAGTTATTTCACCTTCGCCGTAAATTGAAATGAGATTTATTCTTTGTCCTGATCCTTTTTACGTGGTAATCCGCCGCCTCCTAATGCCACAGAATTCGAAGGCTCGAAACCTCTTTGACTCTGTGTAAATTTACACCCTAACGTGGTTTGGCTTGCGTGTTCTGAGATAGACAATTTGGGCAAATGGAAGCAACAGGATTGGTGATGAGTGGTTTAAAGGTGTTTACATTTTGGAATGGGCCTATTGAAGCCGCTCCAGCAATTGTGAGGGCCGCAACCGAGTCTTGGCGAAAGGGGTGTCATTTAGATGGCTATGACTATCATATCATCAATGAGGAAAACCTCGAAAGTTGGGAGGATTTGATGGGCGATGACGGTGATAAGCTGAAATATTTTAGAAAGCATGGTCGGTATGTGCCAGATCACAAGTGGCGCAAATACTCTGATATGTTGCGACTCCTTTTATTAAAGCATTTCAATGGTATCTGGGTCGATGCGACTGTCTTGTTGATGACGCCACTCCGAGATTGGATTCCGGACCCCACTAAGTTTGGGGGCCTTCAATTGCCGAAAGGCTCGGGTTTTATGGAGATAGAAAGCTGGCTTTTGATTTCTTTGAGGCCTTGCACCTTTGTTGAGGAGTGGGCAGATCAATTCGCTGATTACAGTGTTCGCGTGAATGAGGATGCGGCACAATGGAAGGTGAAGCGATTCTCAATTCCATGGTGGATGCACCGATATAGTTCAAAAATCCGTGGTTGGTCGAATCATTGGTTCGACGATTGGTTTATTCGATTGTACCCCCGCTCCCCTTATTACGCCATTTACTACAGCTTCTCTTTGATGTGGAGTCGCGTGTCGAGAATTCACGGAATGCAAAGGTTTAAAGTTTTTCTTCCATATTCACTTGATGCGTGGTCAAATTTTAATTCACGCCAAAGGCCAGATTGGCACAAGGAGGATATGGATGTGGCCTTGTTGGATTCATTGTCTTTGTTGCCTTTTTTAAAATTGGACTGGAAAAGAAGCCCTAAGAAAGAAATGCAAGATTTGCCGGATAATAGCGTTATTAAGCATTTATGGCTCCATAGTTTGGTCAATAAATCCATGAATTGATTAGCCGATATCTGAGAGCATGACCTTGCCCAACCCGGAAATAGAAAAGCGAGACCTCGCCCGGGAGTACCGGCGGCTGTTGCGTGCTGCTGAACAGAGCAAGGGAAAGTCGGATCGGAAGCGGATCCGGAAGGCTTGGGAATTATCGGTGGAGGCGCACAAAGACATGCGTCGTCGGTCAGGCGAAGCTTACATCTTCCACCCGGTGGCAGTTGCGCGCATTTGCGCTGAGGAGATGGGACTGGACACCACCAGCATTGTTTGTGCTCTGCTCCATGACACGGTAGAGGATACTTGGGTGACACTTGATGATATCGAGCGGATGTTTGGCAAGCGGGAGCGGGCCATCATCGACGGATTGACCAAGATTTCTGGAATTTTTGATCCCGCACAGAGCGCCCAAGCGGAGAACTTCCGGAAGATGCTGCTCACGCTGAGCGATGACATCCGCGTCATCCTCATCAAGATTGCCGACCGCCTGCACAACATGCGGACGCTGGATAGCATGAAGCGTGAGAAGCAGCTCAAGATTGCCGGCGAGACCGATTTCATGTATGCCCCTTTGGCCCACCGCTTGGGGCTGTATGCGATCAAAAGCGAGCTCGAGGATTTGAGCCTCCGCTATCGGCAGCCTGAAGAGTACGCGGTGATCGAGCAGAAGCTGCGCAAAACAAAGGCCGTTCGCACCCGTTTCATCAACTCTTTCGCAGCCCCCATAAAAGAGGCCTTGGCCAAAGAAGGCCTCGAGTTTTCCATCAAAGGGCGCCCCAAGTCCATTGCGAGCATTTGGAACAAAATGCAGAAGCAAAAGGTGTCTTTCGAGGACATCTACGACATCTTCGCCATTCGGATTGTGCTGGATGCCAAGCCAGATCAAGAGAAGAGCGATGCGTGGCGCACCTACAGTGTCGTGACGGATTTCTACCCGCCGAATCCGGACCGATTGCGCGACTGGATTTCCATTCCCAAAGCAAACGGTTACGAGAGCCTCCATACCACGGTGATGTCGCCGACCGGCAAGTGGGTGGAAGTGCAAATCCGATCGGAGCGGATGGACGAGATTGCTGAGAAGGGTTATGCTGCCCACTGGCGTTACAAAGGCCAGAATGCCGACAGCCGGCTCGACCAATGGATTGGCCAAATCCGTGAGGTCATCGAAGGCGGGGAGGACAGTGCCCTTGAATTCGTGGACGAGCTCAAGCTCGACCTTTTCAATGAGGAGGTCTATGTGTTCACTCCCAATGGCGACCTCATTGTCTTGGCAAAGGGCGCGACGGCATTGGACTTCGCGTTTCGAGTGCACACCCAGGTCGGTCAGAAGTGCATTGGAGCTAAAGTCAACAAGAAACTCGTCCCCATTGGCCATGTTCTCCAGAGCGGCGATCAGATTGAAATCCTGACTTCGCGCAAACAGAAGCCCAAGGAGGATTGGCTGCAAATTGTAGCTACCGCATCCGCCCGGTCTAAAATCCGAGCCTCATTGCGGGCGAACCGACAGAAACAAGCGGCTGAAGGCAAAGACACGTTGCGGAAGCGGTTCAAAAAGCTCGGCATCGATTTCATCCAGGCCAACCTCGAAGAACTCGCGCTCAGACTCAAGGTGGACAGTCCCACGGAGCTGTTTGTCCGCCTGGCTGACGGGCGTCTCGTTCTCGATGAATTTCCGGAACATGAGGTTCGCGGCGGACGCTTGCACTTTGTGCGCAAGCCCATTGTTGCCCCAGTGCCCGAGAGTCCGGAGACTGCCAAGGCCAAGACCTCGAAAAAGGACGATGCGCTGGTCCTGGGGGTCGACAAGCAATCGCTCGACTACACCATGGCGGCGTGTTGTCGTCCCATTCCTGGCGATGACGTGTTTGGATTTGTTACCGTGTCTGGTGGAATCAAGATTCACCGCTCTGCTTGTCCCAACTCCACCCAACTGCTGTCTAAATACGGTTATCGGGTGTTGAAGGCCCGTTGGGCAGGGGAGAAAGAAGAGGGCGCGGAGCCAACGGCAACAGCCACGATAGCCTTTTCCGGAGTGGACGATATCGGCCTCGTGAATCACATTACGGGCATTATTTCTGCGGACATGAACGTGGACATGCGCAAGGTGAGTTTTGAAACCAATGAGGGCTCCTTCGAAGGCCGAGTGGAGGTGGTCGTAAACGACACCAAACACCTCGGCGAACTCATCGAACGGTTGCGTCAAGTCCCCGGTGTTTCTACGGTGGACCGTTTAGAAGATTAATCGCTCACGAATTGAGGTGGAGAACCCTGATTATTTCGGGGGGTTCCACCTTTGTGGGGCTTATTTTTGCAGCTTGACGCTAGGCCAATGAAAGTCGACGTATTGCTCGGTCTCCAGTGGGGAGACGAAGGGAAAGGAAAGATTGTGGACGTACTGACCCCTCAGTACGACATCATTGCGCGCTTCCAAGGTGGGCCGAATGCTGGTCATACCCTAGAGTTCGACGGGCGTAAACATGTGCTCCACACCATTCCAAGCGGGATTTTCCGTGAAGGGAAACTCAACCTCATCGGCAACGGTGTTGTGATTGATCCTGTGACGCTTCAACGAGAAATTGGAGAAGTGGAGGAGCATGGTGTCGACGTGGAAAGCCGCTTGCTCATTTCACGCAAAGCGCACCTGATTTTGCCCACCCATCGGTTGCTTGATGCGGCCAATGAGCAGGAAAAGGGCAAGGACAAGATCGGATCGACGCTGCGCGGCATCGGTCCGACCTACATGGACAAGACTGGTCGCAACGGATTGCGTGTCGGCGACATTTTCTTGCCGGACTTCAAAGAGCGTTATGACCGCTTGGTCAATAAGCATGCGCGGCTGCTGAGCAATTTCAGCGGCTTTAGCTATGACCTGTCTGAGCACGAACCGGGTTGGTTTGCTGCCATTGATAGATTGCGCCAGATTAAGGTGGTCGATTCCGAGCAATGGATTAACGACCAGCTCGATGCTGGACAACGGGTATTGGCAGAGGGTGCCCAAGGCACGCTGCTCGACATCGACTTTGGGACCTATCCCTTTGTAACCAGTTCCACGACTACAGCAGCAGGGGCGTGCACGGGCCTCGGCGTCGCTCCTACCCGCATAGGAGAGGTGATCGGCATCTTCAAGGCTTACTGCACCCGTGTGGGCTCAGGCCCATTCCCGACCGAGCTTCACGATGAAACGGGTGAGGCGTTAAGAGCGGCTGGGCATGAATTCGGCGCCACAACTGGACGCCCCCGCCGCTGCGGCTGGCTCGATCTGCCCGCCTTGAAGCATGCGTGTATGCTAAACGGCGCTACTCAATTGTGCATGATGAAGGCCGACGTGCTGGACGCCTTCGACGAAGTTCAGGTCTGTACCCACTATGAGTTGGACGGCGAGACTTCTGAGCACCTGCCTTACCTGTTGGAGGAGGGCCTGGTCCAACCCGTGTTCGAGTCCCGCCCAGGATGGCCTGGTGCCGGACAATCTGGTGAGGGAACCGAGTTGCCCGCTTCATTGCACGCCTACGTCAAGGAAATCGAGTCCCTTACTAAGACTAAGGTCAGCATCGTCAGCATGGGCCCTGATCGGGCACAGACTCATGCATTCGAGACCACCGTGGCATGAGTCGCGAAGGCGAACCACTGGCCGATGGTCTCTTCCAAATATTCCGAAGGGTCTATTTGCTGTTGACGCCGAAAGAGAGGAAAACATCCATTTTGATGCTGGGAACCGTTGCGGTGAACAGCGTGGTTGAGGTTCTGGGTCTGGCGGCCGTTGTTCCAGTCATTGGATTGGCTGTTGAGCCGGAGTTGATTCACCGCTATGACTTTCTGGGCAAGGTGTACGAGGCTTCGACGGTTTTCGGGGTGGATTCGGAGAAGGATTTCCTGATGCTTTTGGCCATTGGCTTGGTCATCGTGTTTTCGGTCAAAGCATTGGTTGGGCTGGCTTTGACCTTGCTTCAAACCCGGTTTTCCTTTTCTGTTGCCCATCGGTTATCGGGGATCATGTGGTCCTATCATTTCTCACAGAATCTGGAGAAGCTGCGAAGCCGAGATTCGGGCCGCATCATGTCCGAGATCAACAACTGGCCACAATCCTTTGCCAATCGATTCATGGTAGGGTCGCTGAGGCTGATTACGGAATTTCTCATCATCGGGACAATTTGCGTGGGGCTTTTGGCCTATGCACCGATCGTGTTGTTGACCGTTGCCGTCCTGCTTGGGACGGGGACCGTTTTGGTCCGGAGGGTGACAGATGCTCGCTTGAGGGCATATGGGCAGATTCAAAAGGAAAGGGGGCCCAAAACCAACTCGATGGTGACCAATGCCATTCGGGGGATTTTGGAGGTGATCACGTTTCGCGCCGTGGAGCCGGTCCGCAATGAATATTTGCGGACGACCAAATTTTTGTTTCGCATTTCCAGTAACAGTTCTGTCTTGTACTCGCTGCCCTCCAAGACTTATGAAGTGCTCTCAGTTCTCGGGGTGAGTGGTGCGATTGTGATCAGTCTTGTTCAGGATGCGGGGGGAGAGGAGTTTTTTGAGCTGTTGACCCTGATGGCTATCAGCGCTTATCGCATAATGCCCACGATGAGCCGCATCAATGGGACCATCATGAACATGCGACAGGGCATCTACGTCATGGAGGCCATGGAAGAGGGGGTGGAATCTTATGCAGCTTTGCAACAGAAGGGACCGGTTGCTCCCTTGGACTTGGGAGCGGAGCCCTCGATCGTCCTTGACGGACTGACCTTGGGTTACGAAGCGCTTGACCACCCAGTTCTGGAGAATATGTCTCACCGCTTTGATCCTGGAAAGATTCATGCTGTGGTCGGAGCTTCGGGCAGTGGAAAGAGTACGCTGGTCAACGCCATGCTTGGGTTACATCCATTGGATGCGGGACGCATTGTGATTCGCGACGATCACTCCGAGTGGATCTTGGGAGAGACCTGTTCGAGGGATTCGTGGCTTGCTGAATTGGGTTATTTGAGTCAGCAGCCCTTCTTCTTTTCTGGTTCGGTCAAGGACAATCTGACCTTCAGGGCACCGGGGCGAAAGGTGGACGAGGGATTGGTTCAGTCCTTGATAGATAGATTGGGGCTGCGGGAATGCTTAGGTGCAGAGCCTTTGTCCTTCCGTTTGAATGAGGCGGGCAACAACCTCAGTGGCGGCCAGCAACAGCGACTTGCTTTGATGCGGTCGTTGCAGGTGGAGACCAAGGTGTTATTGTTAGACGAAGCCACGAGTGCATTGGACGTTGACAGTAGGGATCGGGTGTTTAAAATTTTGAAGGAGAGGTCTAAGAAAGGCACCCTTATAATCATCATTACCCATGACCGTGAATTGGCGGCTATGTGCGATGAAATATTGGATTTGGAGGCATGATTGTTTTGGGACTTAACGCATACCACGCTGACAGTTCAGCGGCCATTTTCGTGAATGGTGAACTCCTAGCAGCCACTGAGGAGGAGCGGTTTCGCCGCGTCAAGCACTGGGCGGGCTTCCCTTCTGAGGCCATCAAGTTCTGCCTCAAGGAGGCGAATTGCACAATTGCTGATGTGACTGCCATTACGATTGGTCGTGACCCCTCTGCAAAGCGCGATCGAAAGGCCCGCTTTGTCCTCAAGCATCCGAGGGCGGCGTGGTCCATGTGGTCCCAGCGTTCCGCCAACAAAGATGACATTGAGAAGCTTCACGAGCGGTTTACCGAGGTGGAGCCAGGAGTAGATGTTGAAATGGTCCGGGCCAAAATTCAATTCATCGAACACCACAGGGCGCACCTTGCTTCTGCCTTTTTCAGCTCCCCATTTGAAGAGGCGGCAGTGCTGAGCATCGATGGTTCTGGAGACTTTACGACCACCATGTTGGCCCGTGGCAATGGCACTGAAATCGAGGTGCTTCAAAGTGAAGATTTCCCGGCGAGTGTGGGCCTGTTCTATACAGCATTCACACAGTATCTAGGGTTTCCGCACTACGGAGATGAGTATAAGGTCATGGGGCTTGCGCCTTACGGCAACCCTAAATATGTGGAGCAGGTTTCGACCTTTCTCCCCATTGACGAAAAAGGGCTTTACACTTTTCCCTTGAGGGATTATCGATTGGATGGGGGTGTAGTCAGTTATCCTGAGCACCTGCCTACTGTGGCGCCTTTGTTTGGACCTCGGTTCGAGGAAGTCTTTGGGCCAACCAGAAAGAAGGGTGACGAATTGACCCAAGATCACATGGACCTGGCCGCTTCCGTTCAACGCCATTGTGAGGATGTGATTTTTCACACCTTAACCCGCCTCCACGAAATGACCGGGCTGGACAGAGTCTGCATTGCTGGCGGTGTTGCACAAAACAGCGTGGCCAACGGCAAAATCACGCGGAATACGCCTTTCAAGGAGGTGTACATTCCTTCAGCGGGTCATGATGCCGGCATTTCTATGGGTTCTGCCCAGTTTCACATCCATGCCAATTTGAACGCGCCTCGGGTGGCTCCGTTGCGCCTCGCTCATACCGGTTGTCGGTTCACCAATGAGGAGGTCGAAGCGTTTCTTCAGGCTGAGGGGGTCGAATACATCCGCTATCAGTCTGACCAAGAGCTCTACGATGTCGTTTCGGATGCACTGGTCGATGGCAAGGTCATTGGTTGGTTCAATGGAAGGGCGGAATTCGGTCCGAGAGCCCTTGGTGGCCGCAGCATCATTGCTGACCCGAGCCGTGCCGATGCCAAGGAGTTGTTGAATTCTAAGATCAAGCGACGTGAGAGTTTCCGTCCTTTCGCGCCCTCCATCTTGAGCGAACATGTGGCCGATTGGTTTGAGCTTGACGAACCCGTGCCATTTATGGAAAAGGTGTTCCCGATCCGAGAGGAACGCAAGGCGCAAATCCCAGCGGTGACGCACGTGGACGGTTCAGGCCGACTGCAGTCGGTGTACAAGGATGTCACTCCGCGCTACCATGCGCTGATCAGCGCGTTTCACGCCAAGTCTGGGGTGCCCATCCTTCTCAATACGAGCTTTAACGAAAACGAGCCCATCGTTAACGCGCCCGAGCACGCTTACGCCTGCTACGCCCGCACGTCGATGGACATGCTCGTGATGGAGAACTGTGTGGTCAGGAGGGGATAAACCGGCTTAAATAAGCTCGTCTACCAATTTCTCGACTGTAACTCCTTCAGCCTCCGCCTTGTAGTTGCGGACGATGCGGTGGCGCAGGATGGGCAGGGCCACGGCGCGTACGTTTTCGATGTCCGGGCTGTATTTGCCGGCGAAGGCGGCGTGGCACTTGGCGGCCACGATGAGGTACTGCGAGGCGCGCGGTCCGGCACCCCAGCTGAGGTATTGGTTGACCTGATCAGGCGCGTGCTCGCGGCCAGGGCGGGTCTTGGCGGCTAGCTTGACGGCATACTCGATCACGTTGTCGGCAACGGGCATTTTGCGGATGTGCTGCTGGAAGGCGGCAATCTCATCGCCGGACAGCACCGCGTTTACGGAAGTAGAATCTCCTCCTGTGGTGCGCTTGACGACTTCGAGCTCGTCGGCATACTCAGGGTAGTCCACCCAGATGTTGAACATGAAACGGCCGAGCTGCGCTTCG
>Ga0206125_10004991_pt1 | contig 11414 bp, 10 predicted proteins | sample Helgoland_Spring_4_FD_148598 | JGI IMG/M metagenome (GOLD analysis project Ga0206125, IMG submission 148598) | Pelagic subsurface seawater microbial communities from Kabeltonne, Helgoland, North Sea - Helgoland_Spring_Bloom_20160331_1 | ecosystem: Environmental > Aquatic > Marine > Epipelagic ...
CCCTCCTCCGCCTTTTCCCTTTTTTTTTTTGCGTTTTGTTTCCTTTTTTTTGCTCGGAGTTTGTTTTTTCTTATTTTGTCCGCAGCCGCAGCCGCAGCCGCCTTCTCTGCCTCCTTCGCCGCTTCCGCAGCCGCCTTCTCTGCCTCCTTCGCCGCAGCCGCCCTCATTTCCGCAGCCTCCTTCGCCGCTTCCGCAGCCGCCTTCTCTGCCTCCTTCGCCGCAGCCGCCCTCATTTCCGCAGCCTCCTTCGCCTCCGCTTCCGCAGTCTCCTTCGCCACCGCCTCTGATGGCGCGCGTATGTCTTCGAGTATCACAGCGAGCTCATCTGTTACGGCTTGCTTGGCTGCGAGTGCCTGTTCGTGTCGCAATGTTGCTTCTTCGATTTTATCATCAAATTCTTCGAGGTCGCCTATTAATGAGCGTTCTTGGAATATTTCTTGCATTTTAGACATCAGCATCTTTTTTGTTTCCGTTTCCTGATCCAGTCTTTTGCCCAAATTTTCCAGAGTGGTGCAAATGTGCTCCAACTCATTTTCTGAGAAATCGAGTAAAAAATCTCTTCGCTTTTGTATGCTGATCAACTCCAACTTTGCTAGCTCCACTTGTAAACCGATAAGGGTGTATTTCTCACCATCAGTTTTGTGAGTGGAAATGTATTTATTCAACTCGCGTTCTTTAACGTTACATTTTTCTTGTTTGTGGAAAACCATCTGGACCACACTGTCGTGTTCTTGCCGTTTATTTTTCATATCCACTTTTATCTTTTCGAATGCGAGTGCATTGTTGTCGACTACCGTCTGGATTTTGTCGATCTCATGTTTGATGTACTTGTGTTGGCTCTCTGCTGTAGCGAGCTCTGCTTTAAGTTGTTCGACACTTTCGACTGCTTCTTTGCATGTTTGTGATGCCGCCTGTTTTTTTAGTACGAGGTCTTTGGTTGTGTTGGTAACTGTTGCTATAAGCATAAGTTCGGATTGCGCTAAAGTGAATCCCTGATTTGCTGCTCGCTTGAAATATTCCAGTGCTTTATCGTAATTTCGCTGCACACCGTTACCTTTCAAGTACAAGTCACCAAGAGCGTACTGCGCCGCAGCCATTCCCTGATTTGCTGCTCGCTTGAAATATTCCAGTGCTTTATCGTAATTTCGCTGCACACCGTTACCTTTCAAGTACAAGCCACCAAGAGCGTACTGCGCCGCAGCCATTCCCTGATTTGCTGCGTCCTCGTAATATTCTTTTGCTTTTTGTAATTGATTTTTGTCTTTGCTGTATATGCCCAACCACAACTGCGCCCATGCTTCGTTGTTGACAGCATGCTCCTCAAGCTGCTTAATTTCATCAGCTTCGGTTAGTACGAGGGTGCCACCACACTGGAAACAATTTTTTTTCATCTTGTCACTGACTGACGGATTTCTTAACATGTCGCGTTCACATTTAGCGTGTAGTGGCACGCCACAACAGCTGTGACGAATAAATCCTGATGGCAATTGTGGAAGTGGTTCCTGACATATTGCACAGTTCTCTTCCATACCTGATCTTTCCATACCAGAGACATGCTATATATACCGTGATTTAGTGCTTTTCAGGTATATTGTATTTTCCGACATAATCACATCAAATATCCTAAAAAAATAAAACGACCCTAAAAATAAAAATGTCCACAACTCCGTTAATAGCGCTTCTTTGGTGCTAAAAGTGCTCAAAAACAGCTCACCATTGCTGTACGAGCCCGGAAAAGGCTCTGTTAATGTTCTTAAGCCTGAATAAATCACTAGCATTTAATATGGTAGTTTTATTTGGTAGTGTAAATTACATAGTGATAAAAATGGCGCACCCCAGCTGGTTCACACTCTTTGATTTCGCTCCCAAGTATAAAATTAGAAGTAGGTTAAAGAAGATTAGTTATTTTATTCAATAGTGTATTAGTATCTTGGTTTTTTTGCTGGTCCCTGCCCCTGCCCCTGTCTTCTGATTTTCATGCGCTCAGCAATGCTAATATACACTGTAGCTTGTGCGGCTGCTGCTGCTGCTTCGGCTGCTTCGGCTGCTTTTTTAGCTCTTTTAGCTGCTCTTTTAGCTACTTTCTCTGCTGCTTTGATGCGTGCAGTTTCCAGTGTCGCGCGTGCAGTTTCCAGTGCTAGTTTGTTGCGTGTGACCTCGTCCTCCCCCGACTTTTTTTTTGAGAGAGATTCGACTCTTTGTTGTTGCATTTCTTTGGCAAGATTCTCAAGACGACGATATTCTTGACGCGCGGCTCGCAACGGCGGTCCCGTTTGCGTGACGTCATGTGCTGCTGCTTTGAGTGTCTCTGCTGCTATTTTTGCCGCTTTGTTTGCTGCTTTGACAACAAGCGTCTTGTGTGTCAACACATGTCTGCGATCCTGTAGTATGACGAGTGCCTGCGTTGATGCTTTGGCACATGTCGTCACCTGATGTCGATGCTTGAGCCACGCTTTTCCGACTGACATGCAGAAGTATGGGTCCTCGTGGGTACCATTGAGCACTGCAGTGCTGGTCGCGGCGGCAGACGCCGCTGATGCTGTGGACAATGCTGCCGCTGCTTTCGTTGCCTCCAGAGCATCGTTGGCTTTTTTGTGTGCAACGTCCACGGCAGTGCGTGCAGCCGGGATGAGACCCTCGGCTGCTTGTTCCGCAGCCAACGCTGCCTCTACATTGTCCATGCTGCGCTGCCAGATCTGATGTGCCAAGTCGTGCTTCTTCAGCAGTGTCTGGAGCAACACGTGGGCGTTGTCGCGGTCCAACAGGACAGAATTCAGCTTTGATAGGATGCGACTGTCACGTTGAGAAGCCGCTGCTGCAAGTTCTTTCGACTCCAACAACATTTCCTGTCTCATTTCGACCTGATGTTGGGCAGAGGAAACCGGCAAATATGTAGAATTCATGTTATATGTGTGTATGTGTGTATGTTTAGTTAGTTCTTTGTTTTTTGACTGGTCTGAGTTGATCGTACTCCGTCATAACCATATAATACTGATTACTAGTGTATTGACCCTTGGAGGAATTCTTTCTCCAGGCAGTTTTTTTCCACACACAACCACCCGACATTTGCTCCAGTGGATTCCAACAGATGTCCTTGTGATCCTTCAGACTTGCTAGATCCTTGGGTTCGTTGTGCTTCCAAACACTCGAGCCAACGACCACTGGATTGCCATCGTCATCATGCCACACCTTGGCAGAAACACCCCATTTTGGTACCTTGGTTCCCGTGTCTTTGGCAGCTCTTTTTTTGACTCTCTTACGCTTTGGCGTCTGCACCTGTGGCGTCTGCACCTGTGGTGACTGTGCCGGTGGTGCCGGTGGTGCCGGTGCCTGCACCTGCACCTGCACGTGTGCCGCTGCTGCTGCGTTGGTCTCCGCTGCTTCAGCATGAATCTCTGCATCAATCACAGCAGCATCCTCCAATGTACGCACTTTGGTTGCAGTGTTCGCAATGTAGGCAGTCTGCTTTGCAATGATGACGCGGAGACGCTCCCGCTGCAGTGAGTTATCGGTGTTGCCTAATTCAAGCTGGAGCGACTCCATCTTCTCGTTCGCCTCAACCAAACGCTGCTGGTATTTTTGCAAGCGCTTACGAGTCTTGTGAGTTTCCTTGATATTTAAAATGTCCATACATTTGTACACTGGCAGACTGACCGCATTGCACTGTATGGAATGCACCTGGACCGTCTGATCGTCTACCGTTAGAAATGGATAGTTGACAATAATATGCTCTGGCAAAGTCCCGTCAACAGGACTGCGCACTGACACAACCTCAAATCCAAGAGGTGCTAATTGGCGCACCATACCAGCATGGACGTCCACTTTTTGACGCACCGTTGTCGGCATCGGACCCATAACAGATTCCATTGCACTCTGTGCACTCGCCGGCATTGGACCCATCTCATACACCCACAAATGCTTGTACAGCTGCGCCTGCATGTTCGTCTCTGCGTCCTCGGGTGCGGCGGGTGCGGCGGGTGCGGCGTCGTCGTCGTCGTCGTAGTCAGCGTCGTCAGCGTCGTCGTCGTCAGCGTCAGAGGCAGCGGGTGTATTCCCGGCGCGATGAATCTCACACCGGAGTCTGCACATTTCACCACTCGGACACACCTCTGGGTCAGCGTCCTCTGGGTCTGGGTCCTCTGGGTCTGGGTCCTCTGGGTCCTCTGGGTCAGCGTCCTCGTCGCTCTGTATTGGCATCGCACATCCTGTTTCGTCTTCGGAGGAATCTGGTTGGGTCTGGTACTCGGAGTGAGTGTCATCCCAATTGATGTCGAATAATTCTGGTGTTGCTGCTGGCGCTGGCGCTGGTGCTGCTGCTGCTGCGGTTGCATTTGCAAGGAATGCGCTTAGGTCTGCCTGCATATTGGCGACGTAATCTGCAATTAATTGAGTTGTCATTTTTTGGCAAAAGTGTAGATTTGAGTGTGTGTGTTGTTGTGCGGTGTGGTTTGTGTGTTGTGTGTTGTGTGTTGTGTGTTGTGTGGTGTTAGATTTCGCCATAAAAATTTTTTTTTTTTGATAGTCACACAAGGGAGTATGGCACAAACACACAAGCACACAAGCACACAAGCACACAAGCACACAAGCACACAGTCACAGACACAGGCACAGTCACATCTACCTTTTTGCCAATGTTACCCTCACACCTACTTGCGCTCCAACGATTTTCACAACAATTGGAAACACTGCGACAGATGCTGCAGACACTGCCGGCACCAGAGGCACCGGCACCAGAGGCACCGGCACCAGAGGCACCGGCACCGGAGGCAGTTCTTGACATGCATCACCTTGTCCGGGTGTGTCGTCGTCAGAGTTTGGAATGGGTGTTGAATCCGTGTGCGGTGGACTGTGGTCCATTCTCTGTGTCTGAGCATGATATTAATTTGTACGCCCAGCAGCAGCAGGATTATAAGCTGATGTCTAGATTTGTTCAACGATTTGGTCTCCCCTACACGCGGCAGTGTAATCCTTTTTTCCCGACCATGTTACCACCAGAGTATCCTGGACCTGCACCCACGTTAGACTCACTGATGTTGTCCCACGTTCCGTCGTGCAACCTGCGTGGATTTTCGTTTGCTACCACTGTGGTACCAGGGTTGGGAGAGACGCATCTTGCCACTGCTCTGCTGATGCTGGAGCAGCGGCGCGCTGAGTGGCAGACTGCCACAGACGCTTACCAGCAGTGTCTCCATGCAGAACACCCCAAGTGCTCAGATCACGAAGCAGCCCTCCACATGTGTGCCATTCGTCTGCAGCGATGGTGGAAGTGCAGGGAGAGCAGGGAGTGTGAAACACAGTGTGAGAGCAGTGTTGAGCGCTCACAAATAATCATCGCTGAGTCCATTGCACATGGTTGTCATAAAAGTTGTCCGTCCAACTTGTTGTTCGAATGTCTTGCGCGACATGGTGTATGGACAGAGGACGAGGCGTACAACACTGCAGACTTGATTCGTTTGCACGATCGCAAGTATGCAGAGCATACACCAGTACCAAGCGCTCACATTAATTATGACTGGGCGTGGTCCCCGCACCCGTCGTGCACCGCCGAGGAGCATCTTGGAGATGTCATCACCGAACAGTACGAAGCGCGTGTAGCAAGCAGATATCCACTCACTTGGCAATGCAGAGAGAGACAAAAGCAACAAGTGCACAGAGTGAAACAGACCTGCATGTGCACGCGATATTACCGTCAAGATGCTGCGGCGCAAGTTCCGGCTGTGGACCAGTGCCGACAACTCAAACTAGACACAGTGCCAAAGTCAATGTACGCACGGTTTTTTGTGAACAAAAGAGGAGTCATGCTTGATCACAACGGCATGCTTGCCACCACGCACAGTCTGACACCCGTGCCTGTGCCTGTGGTGCCTGTGGTGCCTGTGCCTGTGGTGCCTGTGGTGCCTGTGGTGCCTGTGGTGCCCGTGTCACCAAAAAAGAAGGCACGTACTGACGCTGTCCAGTACGTCTCTGTGGATGGATATCTCCACACTGTCCCTCTGCCAACGAAAGAAGGTCATATCGCACAGAGCCCATACTTGTCACACTACTGTGTGTGGGGTCCATTGACGGGTCCCCAACAGGGATCCCAACGTGTGATTTTTACACACGATGGATGCCGAATTATTTCAAATGTATCCAGTTTCACTCTTGCTATGGCAACACCCTTAGTCTCAACAGATAAAATTAAACAGATTACACATATACAAGTACATACATCATGACCACTACTTCTTTGCCAGAACTCAACAGAGAACTCAACAGAGAACTCAACAGAGAAGTTCTCTCTCTGTTGAGTTCTCTCTCTGTGTATATCAGATTAATTGCCACCCGGAAGCATGCGTTTACAGACGCTGCAGAGCAGGTTCTCCACGAAACGTTTGACTATGTCCAGGAACACGTCTCTCTCTTGAACACTGATCTGCGCACCCACCTGGTGATGTTGATTGTTATGCACGATAAACTCTTGACTCACATGCCACATGTGAAACTAACACCACTGTCACCACTCGTATCAGCGGCAGTGACGATATAACAAGTATATAAGGCAACCTTATTTTATAGAAACAATGCAAATTTTTGTCAAGACACTGACTGGTAAAACAATCACCTTGGATGTTGAGCCCACTGATACAATTGAGAACGTCAAAGCAAAGATTCAGGACAAAGAAGGTATTCCACCCGATCAACAGCGCTTGATTTTTGCAGGGAAACAATTAGAGGACGGACGTACACTCAGCGACTATAATGTACAAAAAGAAGCTACCTTACACTTAGTACTAAGATAAATATAAACTGTTTTATTGTGTATTTTACTGTGTATTTTACTGTGTGATTAACTCTTCGAAACTACTTGGCAAGCGAGTCTGTTGTTTTTTGGCAATGGCGTAACGCGGCGCCTGCTTCTGACGCTTCACAGCAGGGTGGCAACGCTTTTGATGCTCGGATCTTCCGGACTGAAATCGAAATGTGAGCTTGCAAATACCACACGCGTAGGTTTTTGCCACTGAGTGTGCTTTCAAGTGTTGGTTCAAGGCACTGATGTCCGGAAATTTATACTGGCAGCCATCCACCGGACACAACACCTTGTATGGCAAGTGTGCCCGCAGCTGGTGCTGGTTAATTGAATTTGGATGGAAGTACTTGATTTCACCCGTAGTGTCAATGCACGCGCGACATAGTTTGCGCTCGCGATAATTAATCCACTTGGTGTCAGGCAATTGTGCAGCAAAACTGCACTTGTGATGGTATCCGCGGCGCTTGTCACAGTGCACACAAATCTGGTGCTGGAGTGCTTCGCGGTAGCAGTGCAGACAGACGTAGCAACCCTTGCCACCGTTGACACCAGGCACACCTGGAAGTTTGTGCTTGCGATGCTTGGGGAACTCCTTGGCACACTTACTACAGTGCCATGGTTGCCAAGGACGCACTGCACGCACCACTGCTGGGACCCGCACGCGCTTGCCACACGATTTCGCCGCTGGTGCAGGCACAGGCGCAGGCGCAGGCGCAGGTGCAGGCACAGAGTCTGAGTATTTTGGCAAAAAGGTAGCACTTGCTTGGGTTGCTTGGGTTGCCTGGGTCTGGAGCATGTTGTGTTGTGTGTTGTGTTGTGTTGTGTTGTGTGATGTGTGTGTGTGTTGTGTGTGACTTCTCGCCATACTTTTTTTCCCGGTGTCCCCATAACCCACCATAACCCCACTCCCATTGGAGCAAGTTGTATGGCGAAAAATCACTCACACAAGAAACACCAAAGTCCAGTGACTCAAGCACATCAAGCACACCAGCTCTCGCAAGTCAATGCAGCCAAGTTCTACATTTTTGCCAGAAATGGCTCTGGCTCCAGAGTCCCTGGGTCGCAGACTCTACAAGTGGCTGCTCCCTACCAATATTTTTGTGGACAAAGCTCTCTTGAACATCTTGAATCATGTTGAGGATGAATTTATGCCTCCACACTTTGCAGCTCCAATGCGCGCCGTGCACAATATTGTCTTACCACCGTGTCTCCAGAATATTTTCAAAGACCACCAACACAATGCAACTGAGAACCGTGATCATTATTATGAAGTCGAGATGCAAATGACAGAGTGGTTGTACACTCTGCAGTACACTTCGCATTCTGGAATACCAGAGGCAGAGTACTCTGTAGAGTACGATTGGAATGGGAGTATGCTGCAATTCAATTTCAACCACATGGGATCCCACGATATTGATCTGCTCACTCGTGATGAATGTCGTCGCGTGATGCACTTGGCACTTGTGTTTCTTCACTACATCAATCGCACAATTCCTATGCTTGACGTGATGTTGCAACAGCGACGTCGCATTGCCGGTCGGACCTGTCAGCAGCACTTACCACAACTGACTTCTAAGTTTCCAAACATTGCTCACTTGGATCCAGAACTGCAGCCATATTTTGATCCCAGTGATTCACACCCAGATATCAATACATGGGTTTTGTGCCGCCAGCTCGATGATCTTCACTACACCGGTGCACTCCCAACCACCTTGAAACCGTTGCCATCTCACGTGTATGACATTCTGAAAACAACAACCATGGAGGCACTTCTTCGCGTGCACAAAGCATTGTTTGCTCACCGCTTTAGACCACCAATTCTTCACGTCAACTCAACATCGACCGCCACGTGCACCATTTGCTTTGAGCGTCTCTTTGCGGGGAATTCTACCACCATGACGCACTGTGGACACTTTTTTTGTACAGACTGTCATGCTACTTGGTCGGCTCAATCAAACGAGTGTGCCGTCTGTCGCACGGCACTCACACACAGACGTGTCCACACCACAATTACTGACAGTACCTCCATCTTTTCTGACTCGGACGATTCGGACGATTCGGACGATTCGGACGAGGAGTATGGCGCACACGATGAGATTGGTCATATCGTATGGAGAAACAGATAACTCACATAACTAACACACAATAATACACAATAATACACAATAATACACAATAATACACAATGCGTTCTGCTTCTACCTTTTTGCTACAATCTCGTAAAAGATCAGCTGACCCTATGGTTGCGAAGGCTGCTAAGGCTGCTAAGACTGCGAAGGCTGCCAAGACTGTGAATACTGCCAAGCACTCGCTTTATGAAAAGGGCTATCACGTTGTGCCCGTGTTTGATGATCCCCGATCGGTGTGGACCAAGCTGTTGGCAGAAATTCATAGTGATCCTTATTTCATTGATCCTACGCAGCAGCAAGTGATGGGTGGTTTTGCAGCACTGGCAACCCCTCACAGTTATCATAACAACACTGTGCGTGAACTCCGCAAAGCGCTCCAGCCTGTTGGCGTGCAGGTGTTTGGACCTGATGTGAAGCAATGTGTGGATCGTCTTATGTATCGCCTGCCAAACCAGCGTCCCTCTGCAGAGTCGTGGCATCGTGATGAGAGTCCAGCCGCCGGTGTCGTGTATGGTGGATGGGTGAATTTTAACGATCATGATGAACATTTCATCTGTTGTCCTGGCACGCATCAGTTGAATGGTGGTCATGGTGGATTTGCTACAATTCCAAAGGAGGAGCATGCTAAATGGAAGGCATTGGAGACACGTGTCGCCATTCCACCTGGTCACATGATTATTTTTTTTGAAAATATTGTGCATCGCGTGTGTCGTGGTCCAAAGCTCACGCGACCCTCCATTCGTCTCTTTGTTGGTTGGAGCGAGCAGACGGAGCAGACAGAGCAGACGGAGCAGACGGAGCAGACGGAGCAGACCCAGCTGCAGACGCATCAACGTATGCGTGCATTTCAGACGCCGAAAATCAAATCTGGTCAGCAGCCGCCACTGTATTCGAGACAACATTTGGCGTGCTGGATGGAACGGATTGAAGCATGGTCAGTGAATGTCAAGGATGAATTTTGCTACAATCATGTGGTGAAATCTGGAAAAAATAAGGACAAGGTGTTTCGCATTGCCAGGCGTTTTCCTGGAGTACCAGGAGCACCAGTACCAGCGACGTACACCCCATACAATACTGAAGAGCTCGAAATGTTAGCATTCTAAAACATACACACACACATACACACACATACACACACCCATATAACAGAATGCAGTCAAAATCTACCTTTTTACCAAAAATGCCTACTCAACAGGTCCTTGCTGCCTGTCGTATGTACGATCGCATGTACGATCGCATGTACGATCTGAAAAGTGAACTAGAAGCATTAAAAAAAAAGAGATGCATGTCGTTGGCACATATTCAGTCAATAAATGCAGAGATCAAACGCTGCCATCATGAGTGTGACAGTCAAGCAGCAGCTGTAGCAGTAGCACGCAAAACCGCCGTCGCCGCGGACTTTGCCGCATACACAGCCGCAGCAGCCGCAGCCAAAGACGCAGCAGCCGCAGCAGCCAAAGCCAAAGACGCAGCAGCCAAAGACGCAGCAGCCGCAGCAGCCAAAGACGCAGCAGCCGCAGCAAAGGCGTCAAATGCTTTCAGTGCGTATCCATTCAAAAGACGCAGTACAGCTAAACAAGAATCAGTTCTTATTATCAAACAAGGGAAAACAATGTCTGACACAGAACAGGAAGACATGGAGCAGTGGTACAAGGAAAATATTGAAGCGGTCCCTTACGACAAGACTGGAAGGTACAAGAAAAGAAACAGACTTCAGTACAACAAGGATTGCTACAACGGGCATGAGAAGTCATACATCAAATGGTGTGAAAGAAACAAGAAGAAACCATGTTCACAGAAATGCCAGCTTGGCAACTTTATGGAAGGCAGACATGATGCGAGCAAAATCCAGCGGGTCATATGGTTCCATGGTGTGAGGTTCAAGGACGATGAGGTGTATCCTCCTGTTTTCACTGGAACGGTGGACGTCACGGCAGGCACACCAAAGTTTCGTGTTGACCGCACTGCGTGGTACGGACATTTTGGAACGGGAGATGCTGACTCTTTCCTAGTAGTATCAGCAGACATGTTCAAGTTTGATGTTGAGAATATGGTACAAAGTACAACGCGTGCAGTCATCGTTATATCTGGGGATGATTATATGAAAATTGGCACACCACCAGCAAGCGCAATGCAACTGGAGAAAAAAAGACTAGCCCGGGCAGCACTGTACAAGAAGAACAAAGTGAAGAAAGCAAGATACAACTAATAACATACACATACACACACATACACACACATACACACACATAAAACACGATGCAGTCAAGTTCTACCTTTTTGCCAAAAATGCTTTCAGTGATGACCGATCTTCCTCCGCTGAATGGACCTCCTGCACCACGTGCTCAGCGCCCACGCCCAATGTTGACAGTGATGACCGATCTTCCTCCGCTGAATGGACCTCCTGCACCACGTGCTCAGCGCCCACGCCCAATGTTGACAGTGATGACCGATCTTCCTCCGCTGAATGGACCTCCTGCACCACGTGCTCAGCG
>Ga0206125_10004994_pt1 | contig 11411 bp, 17 predicted proteins | sample Helgoland_Spring_4_FD_148598 | JGI IMG/M metagenome (GOLD analysis project Ga0206125, IMG submission 148598) | Pelagic subsurface seawater microbial communities from Kabeltonne, Helgoland, North Sea - Helgoland_Spring_Bloom_20160331_1 | ecosystem: Environmental > Aquatic > Marine > Epipelagic ...
AGCTGCTCCTCCTAACATACCCATAAAGTCAGCATAGAGACACAGCAGTGGCATCACTAAAATTAATGCCAACATGCGTGGCATCACTAAAAATTCCATAGGATTAAATCCCATTGTTTTTAAGGCATCTATCTCGCTATTTACATTCATCGTACCAATCTGCGCAGCATATGAGGCACCCGTTCGTCCAGCCATGATAATGCCAACCATAAGCGCACCCATTTCACGCGTCATACCTAAGCCAACGAGATCTGCCAGATACATTTGGGCCCCAAATAATGACAATTGGAGTGCTCCTACAAATGCTAATATCAGACCAACTAAAAAACTAATTAAACTGACGATAGGTAATGAGCCAGGCCCACAGTCCTGTATATATGTCATCAAATCAACAAAACGGAAACGCCCTGTTCCTTTGATTAGGGAAAATGCGCTTTGAATAAGGTCTCCTAGAAAGGTGACTAAATTTTTAAGCTCAACTTTTGCAGCCAACAAACTTTTTCCGATTAATTCAATCAAGGATGTTTTTTTCTTTTGCTTTCTTGCCCCATCTCTCTCTGGAACAGAATAAGCAAGCGTTAGGAGCCCTTGAATACCTTTTGGAAGGGATTTAATATCAACAGTGATTTTTTTGGTCTTAGCAAAATCGATGATTAGTATTAACTGAGACATAAAAAAACTATCCCATGAGTCTAGCTTTTTCGTAGAAAATGTCAGTTTTTTAATCTTAGGATAGTCGACCAAGTTTGAAAGTAATTCTTCTACTCCCTGATTAGCCGAACCTGCCGTCCAATGACCAAAAAAATTTATCTCAAAAAGCTCTTTTTTGATAATTAGCTTAATTTCATTTTTCGCAGTATTGTTAATTTTTGGCATTCAAGTATTTAGATTTGATATTCATTATAGTAAATTTTTGTGCTCAATCAGACAATAGTTATTACCTTCACTTGTATAAAAATCTTCAATGCATTGCTTGATACCATCTTTACTATCTACAAGCTTAATTAAATTTAAATCTTCATCGCCAATTAGGCTATTGCCAAGCAATTGCTTTTTTATCCATACCAATGATTCTGACCAGAAGTGATGACCAACTAAAATAATTGGAAATTGTTGTATTTTTTTAGTTTGCATCAAAGTCATCACTTCAAATAATTCATCAAGCGTTCCAAAACCTCCTGGGAAAACTACATAGGCAGATGCATACTTCACAAACATCACCTTTCTAGTAAAGAAATATTTAAAGTTAAAACTAATATCTTGATAACTGTTTGGTTCCTGCTCATGAGGCAGGATAATATTTAACCCAATACTGTTGGACTTCCCCTTGTATGCGCCTTTATTAATAGCCTCCATAATTCCAGGTCCCCCTCCAGAGATTATAGAAAATCCTAGGTTAGATAAATCATATGCAACATCCTCAGCCATTAGGTAGTACTTATCTGTCTTTTTCGTTCTTGCACTTCCAAACATAGATATCGCTGGCATTATTTTTTTTAGCTCTGACGTTTCCATCAACTCTCGCATGATTTCTAGAAATTGGTCATTTTCTGGATTGTTAATATCTATTGTTTTTTTCATAAAATATTATCTTTGGTAATCTACGTGAAAATAAATATTACAGTAATATTCATTGTTGGAGTGGTTATTGATTTTGCTGATGATATGAAAAATGGATCGGGTAAATTAAACATCATCAATGCAAATAGTGAAAAAAATCAAGCTAAAATAAAAGATATGCTATCTAGAATTTTGCTCTGATTTATTAAAAATTATTTTTCTAGAAGGCTTCTAAGCATCCACGCGGTTTTTTCATGAACATTTATTCTTTGTGTCAACATATCCTCTGTTGCCTGATCACTCGCTTTTCCAACTAACTCATAAATACTGCGAATAGTCTTAATCACGGTCTCATGACCCTCAACCAAAAGTGCAATCATCTCCTCTGCCTTAGGTGGATTTGAGGGTGCATCCTTAACAGATGAATAATGAGAAAAATCTTTATATGAGCCAATCGCAAATTGGTCTAGGGCGCGAATTCTTTCTGCGATAACATCAACCGAATTCCACAACTCGGTATATTGATCCATAAACATTAAATGCAAAGTATTAAACATTGGGCCAGTCACATTCCAATGAAAATTATGCGTATTCAGATAAAGTGTATAAGTATCTGCGAGAAGTTTTGAGAGGCCTTCGGCAATTTGTTGCCTATCAGAATCATTAATACCGATATCAATTTGTCTTTTTTCTAGGCTCATTTATAAATCCTTCGTAAATATTTATTGTATAGTTAATAGAGTAGTATCAACTTTTTTAACACCCTCAATAGCCTTTGTTACTTTAATTGCTATATTAGCAGCTGATTGTGTGACTATACCCATCAAGTAAACAACTCCACTCTCGGTATAAATCCTTGTGTGTAGCTTAGATACACCGTCAGTATCAAGAAGAGTCGCAACTACCTTGGCTGAAATTTCAACATCGTCAGCAATGCCCGAAGATGTATTGTTAGGTCCAACAGTCATCTTATTATAAACAGCCTTCACGTTCTCAATTTTCTTAACAGTTGAAATTACCTTATCAATAATTGCTTGATTGGCTGCCTGCCCTGTTACTAAAACCCTACCCTGGTAAGCATTACAGCTCGCTCTAAATTCGCCCTTAATATCAGAAAAATCACTAATACAAGCAAAGCCAATTTTCTCATCATCGTATTGTGTAGATAAATCTCTCTTATCACCGGCAGCACTTATAACTGTTGTGCATCCTTGTAAAAAAATTGAAAAAATGATGATAGAAAAAACAAGGTAGCTTCTGAGTGATTTCATATTTGATGCCCTTATAGTTTAATTTGAAAAAAACTATTATACATCTTGTGAATAAATACAAAACACACACTACGTTGTTGTGTTGTTATTTATCTTCTGCATTATTGCAATTCTTTCATCTACCTTTTGATCAAGAACGAGAAAGAGAGTGGTAGCAGCAAGCAATAAAATTATACTTTTTACTAAATAATTCTTAATCATGATGCTGCCCCTTTTCTTGCTGTTTCTGTTTCTATTTTGACTTTTGATTCTCTCATTGAGATTTCTTTAATCATTGATTTTGCTTCAATTACACCTAAGGAAGAAGCTCTTTTGAACCATTGACTTGCTACCAAATCATCTTTTTGGACTCCATTTCCATCCTTATAAATTAACCCGAGGTGATAATGTGCCTGGGGTAAATCTTTTTTAGAGGCAATTTTGAAGTATTCAAATGCAACAGAGGGATTCACTGGCACCCCAAGTCCGTAATAATATAAAAAGCCGAGATTGAGCTCTGCCTCAGCTATATCAGCTTGAACTGCTTTGAGATAATGTTGCCTTGCTAATACATAATCTTGAAAGGTACCTCGGCCATATTGATGCATAAGACCAAGATTAAATTCAGCTTCTAGTAAGTTTTGATTTGCTGCTTTTTGATACCAACTATAAGCCTTTTCATAGTTGAGTAAATCATCAGGACCATAATGTAAAATTTGTGCAATATTAAACTGAGCCTCTTTCATCCCTTTTTGTGCTGCTACCTCATAAAGCATTGCTGCATAAGTGAGATTTTTTTGAGTACCCAGACCATAGTGATACATTTGCGCTAAATTGTATTGAGCTTCAATAAGCCCTTCTCTTAGTTCATTACATTGATATCTATCTTGAGATACTTGCTGTCGAGATGATTTTTCAAACCAACTGAATGCATTCTTCATATTTATTGGTCTACCAAGCCCATATCTCTCCATCAAGCCAAGATTAAATTGTGCTTCAGGATTATTATTTTTTGCTGATTTATAGTAGAAGTCATAAGCCTCCTGATAACTCACCAACCTACCTTTGCCGTAGTGATGCATCAAGCCAAGACTAAAATTAGCCTCGTATATACCTTTATTTGCGGCCTTTTTATAGAGCTCTAGCGCTTTTGCATAGTCTTTAGTTAAATTATTGCCGAAATAATACTGATTGGCTTTTTCTAATTGAGCATTGCCAATTTGATTTGTTGAGGGCGGGTTTCCAAAACCAACAAATTGACTTTCTTCAAACCAGGTTTGCCAAAAGTCACCATTTTGGCAGCTCTCATTTGCGTAACCTAGAGATGAGAACATAAGTAATTGAACGAACGTTAAACATAAACTTTTTATTTTCATAACCTACCTTTTTAAATATAAATTGATATTAGGTAGACGAAAATATACTTAATTGTCAGGCAGTATTTTTAGAATTTAATAAACTAAACCTTTTTTAATTAGGTATTCCATGTTCGATCTGGCATCTTCATTTCCAAGCGCGGATGATTTTTTATACCACTCATATGCCTGAAGGTAGTTTTGATCGACATTTACGCCAAGTTCATACATAAGGCCTAGATTAAATCTTGCATTCGAGTTGTATTGATTTGCCAATTCTAAACAGGCATTAAAATTCAAGGTGGCATTGTGAGAGCAAAAATTATCAACTTCTACTATTGGAATATTCCTCTCATTAATTTTTGGAATATATCGTGACCAAAACCCTGTGAATCCGCCATGCTTATCGAAGTGCTCATCCCAAAATCCGTTTTCCTCAATTTCATTTTCAGCTTTAGTTTTAGTGGTATCTTTTGCAAGCACAACATGATTTAACTCCTCAGCTACAGAGACCAATCCATCATATGTTTTCTTTGAAGCATAAACAACGCCTGTTCCCAATATAACAACTAGAAATGCTTTAAATTTATTTTCAAAAAAAGATGTCCATAAATTTTTTGAAGCCATCTTATCCTTTTTCTTTTTTAAAGCCTCTTTAATATTTTGGTAAAAAGCTGGATCGTGATCAGGGATTTTGTTTTCAATTTTTTTACTCTCCTCTAACCACGCTTTCTTCAGCAAGCGTGCTTCTAATCTAACCTTCGAATCCATACCACGTACACTGATACCTTGAAGTGTATCTATCCAATTCTGTAATATTTTTTGATCTTTATTTTTCATTTTTTACTCATCAATCTCTAAACATCTCTCTAGAAAAGGCTTAAATTTTTTCCTACACTGACTCATAAACTGCCTTGTGGCCGCATAAGACCTACCGATAGTTAACCTTACTTCTTCAACATCAAAGCCTTTCAAAATATAATCCACGACTTCTGCATGTTTTGGTTCCTTATCACGAAATATTTTAAGTTGCTCTTGCACACAATCACTTCTAGTTTGGTTTTTCTCAACTGATGCTTCCTCATAAGATTGATCTCTAGCTTCATCAAGAGATACCTCTCTATTTTTAGTTAGAACCCTACCCTGATCATTAATCATATTTCTAAAAACCATATACATCCAGGTTCTTGCATACTCAATATGTTCAATTGAATCTGATTTCATATACAATTTACCAATAATAAATTTTTGAACTAGATCACTCGCATCTTCATAATCTATACCTCTTGTGACCGCAAAGCATATAAACTCTTTTCTAAAGCCATACTTTTCAAAAAGTACCAAAGCTTCATCGCTACGACCCTCCCTAAACAACTGAATAATTTCAGTTGCCTGATGTCGTTTTGATTGCTTTTCTTTTGTCATTTACTTCCTCCTGTAAGTAAACTACACCACTTTATTTAGTATTCATAGGCTTGTTGTTTTTACAATATCTTCGCATAATTCCTTTGCTTTTAATTTTGCTGCAACGTACCCATTTAGGCTGTATTCATCTGAAGGGATATCAAAATAAATTTTGTGAGGGTTAGTAACTTCAATCCTTATTGTATTGAAATATGCCATTAATGAATCAAACATCTGACCTTGAATAAAATTTCCAAGGAAGGCTATTTTCAGATTGGCAAATCCAAATATACTTATCAAATCTGTATTGATAATGGCTGGGTCCTCCCCATCTGCCTGAGGAAAATTTATTCTTAAATTAATATTTTTACCTTTAAAATCATTAAGGCGATCTTTATTATTCTTTTGAGTTGAGATAGTTGTAGCAAGAATATCTGTATCGCAATTACCAGCCTTTTTTATCCATCCAAACCGATGTCCATGGACTATGCTACCGTGTGTACTATAGCGAACTATATTATTGTACTTATCTACCTCCCAATCTTCATATGTATCGATTTCTTTTTGTTCGAATTGACTCTCTAGTTCATTAGTTTCAAGATTTTTAGCATGAATGATATTGCCCATTAAGCAAAATATTATGATTAATATAATGTTTTTTTTCATTTAGCATCTCTCCCTTTTAATTGGTGGCTAGATTTTCGCACTAGCCCGACGGCAGAAGAAAAACAGGAGGAGGTATTTCTCTGCAACAAATTTTTAAGTTATTTGACCTGAAGTGATAATGACTTTTTTATTTTCAGAATGGATTAGATAACAATCCAGGTGATATTCAATTTCTGTAATAGTCCCCTCACCCATCCTTTTAGCAATTTTTTGAAGTGATAGTCGATCAAACGTTCTGAGATATTCGGCAATGCCAATCTTTTTCTTTTCACCAAACTTAAGCAGGATATTTTGAATTCTTAATGGAATCTCTCCTGTATTAAATTTTTTTCCATCTCGCTCCATACTTCTTCCCCTATCTATAAATATTCATTAGGTAGACGATGAAATTAAAAATTGTCAGGATTTATTTAAAGAAAATTTAATTATGTTATCTTTATATTTTCATATATTTTTTATCCAAAACTATGCTTCCAAGCCTTAGAATCATTTGTAAGCCAGTTAGCGGGATGGATGTGGGGAGCACCCTTACTCATTCTTTTATTTGGGACGCACATCTTCTTAACATTTCAACTCAGAGGAATTCAATTTAGAACACTTCCACTCGCTTTTAAGATTGTTTTTAGTAAATCTGATCAAGATGGCGATATTTCTCACTTTTCTACACTCATGACAGCGCTCGCAGCCACAGTTGGCATTGGTAATATTGTGGGTGTTGCAACAGCGATTACGTTAGGTGGTCCTGGTGCTATTTTTTGGATGTGGTTGACAGCTCTTTTTGGTATGTCAACAAAGTACTCAGAAGCACTATTAGCGGTTAAGTATCGTGAAAAAGGTCCCAATGGTATGAGGGGTGGCCCAATGTACTATATCGCTAAGGGGGCCGGCTTACCTTGGTTAGGTTCTGTTTTTGCTGTCTGTACCTTTTTAGCTGCTTTCGGTGCAGGTAATATGGTTCAAGCAAATGCAACCGCCTCCATTTTTCTCAATGTTTTTGATATCCCTACTATGTGGACGGGTGGTGTTTTAGCCATACTTGCTGGCCTCGTAATCGTCGGTGGCATAAAATCTATCGGTAGATTCGCCTCATTTTTTGTTCCTTTTATGATCCTACTTTATGTCGGAACAGTTTTATTTGTTTTGGTAATAAGATTTGATGAAATACCGGGTGCTTTTTCATTAATCTTTAGCCATGCATTTAATGGCCATGCAGCAACAGGTGGTTTTGTGGGAGCAACACTTGCCGCAGCCATCCGCTTTGGTGTTGCACGTGGTCTATTTTCTAATGAGGCTGGACTTGGATCAGCGCCTATTGTGGCAGCAGCAGCTAAAACGAATGATCCTGTGAGGCAGGCATTAGTCAGTATGACGGGGACATTTATTGATACGATTATTGTTTGCACACTCACAGCGTTAGTTATCTTGACTACAGACGTGTGGACAGAGGGTATCAGTGCTGCTGAATTAACTGCCAGAAGTATCGCGGTTACACTGGGTAACACAGGGGCAACTATTGTCGCTGTATGCTCTGCCCTTTTTGCTTTCTCAACGCTTATTGGCTGGAGTTATTATGGAGAGAAAGCTATTGAGTATCTATTCGGCGCTAGGGTAGTTAGTTTTTATAAAGTAATCTTTTCACTTCTTATATTTGTTGGTGCCACCATGAGCTTAGCCTTCGTTTGGAATTTTTCGGATGTGATGAACGGCATGATGGTTATTCCTAATTTGATTGGAATTTTATTGTTGGTAAAAATCCTTAAGTCAGAAACAAATCGGTTTTTTAAATAAGGTTTTTAAAAGGTTAATTAAAGTCTATTAAAATTTAATAACGCCTTTAGAGAGGTCAACTTCTTTGAGAAAACTCAACAAGCCAAAAACTAAAAAGGTCATGGCTAAAATAAATAAAATTGTAATCAGCTGGTCAAAATTAAAGCTGACTTCTGTCGCAATGAAAATCATCGCGATCAACACGCATACAAATAGAGCTGAAACGGTAGTTAATGCAATCGCCCAATGCGTCCACTTAGAGCGTTTAATTAAATACTCTATTTCCCTTTTATGCTCCATATTAAGCTTTTTAGGACCTTCATTTAATATTCTGTATCGATCCACAATCCTTGAAAGTCTTGTCGACATGACCGCCAAAATAGCTCCTATACCTGTCAGCAAGAAAGCAGGAGCAACGGCTAGCTGAATAACTGTAGCAACTTCAGCGAATTCAATCATGTCTTTTTATTTATTTTTAAAACTTAATTCTACCACTTAGTTTTTTGAAGTTACACTTATCTTGTTTTCATAAATATTTTTGAAATAGCCATGGGTAATAAATGAAGCAGTTATAAAGCCAGCAACAAAAATTAAAATGAAGATGATTGTTGTCTTAATATTTTTCATTACCTTTCCTTTGCTCCTTCTTTTCCATGCCTTCCACATCCAATAAAATCCTATCAAAGTTAATATAGTCGCTATCAACATGACATAGGGATTGCTTGCTATGGCGGCGCCACTCGCCCCAAAAATTAAAAATAAGAATCCATTTATATAACAAGCTGGGCACATTACATTGATTTATTTTTCATGAGTTGTAAAGATTAAATAGAGAAAGGTACCCGCTTGTGGAAGGGTAAAACCACTTTTGATGATTTTTAAAAAAGAAAAAACCACAAGCGAGATATACTTTAAAGACAACTATATCGTTTGATGAGTTCATTCTTCTTTAAAACATTTCGGGTATAATCATTTCATTAAAAAAGGAGAATCGTCATGAGAAAAATTTTATCTTTGTTATTTTTATTAGGTTTTATGAGTAGTGCTTTTGCAGATGAAGAGTTTTACGGAAAAATAGAAAGCATGCCTGAGAATTCATTTGAGGGTGAATGGATCATTGATGGCAAGTCATACCAAGTTACGAGTGAAACTGAAATTGATGAAGAAGATGGTAACGCAAAGGTCGGTGCCTGCGTCGAGGTTGAGATTGATGGTGGTGAAAAAGACTCTGGTGCAGTTGAAGAGATAGATGTTAAAAAATATAGCTTCTTATGTAGCTTTTATGAATTTATTGATTAAAAATTAATTATTAGGAAGGGTAAAAATGTTATTTCATTTAGATTTTCGTGTTGAATATTCAGCCGAAATGTCACAAAACGATCTCTTTGACATATGGTCTGAAGAGGCAACTGCCGCCGTTGGTGCAAAAAAGGCTGGGGTTGTGGTTGACCTATGGAAGGCCGTTGGAGATCGCCGGGTAATTGCTATAGTAAATGTTGAAAGTATGGAAATGCTTGATCAGATTTTACTTGATCTACCCATAATGAAACGCATGGGTCAGCATGTAAAGGTAGACGTTACCGCCTTAAGAACTTATGAGGGTTTTGCCGCGGATGTGAACGAGCGCCTAACTAAATAATTTCGAGTTAATTAAATTTATTCCAAAAGTGCATTGAAAACTTTTTAAAGAAAAGTGCATTTAGTAATATTGGAAAAAAAATACCCAAGACAAGAGAAAGAATAACCCACTGGACATCACTAACAGCCATCAAGCGCATTTTTCTGTCAACTAAGCCAAGGATTAAAATAGCCATACCGAATAAGTAAGATAGGTTGGCTAGAGTGTTTGTATATTTACTCATTTGATTCTTAAAAAAATATTCTATTTTTATAATCTCACTTAATCATCAATAAAGTCAATTGTTAGAATTAATCGAGATGCTTGATCATACAATTGAGGTGAGCGATGAATAAGTCCTTTACCCTCATTCCCAAGCCACGCTTCACCCTTTAACAAGGCGACATCTCCTTGGCTTAATTGTTGAACATCAGATTCATCTTGATAAATTCCAGACTGTGAATCTGGCTTACCCTTATTGCCAATACCAAGTTTGCTTCGATCGGCATCATTATGTGATAACCATTCTGTTGCGATACCCTGGTAGGTTGTAATCAGTCGACATGGAACATTATCGACATGGAACCTTGGACACATCGCATGTTTTAGTGAGGTCAATCTCAAGCCTACGCGTTTAAGATCAAAAAGATCACAAAACATATTTACAAGCCTATGAATATCTTCAATTAAGATCATTATCATCTTTGATGAATTTAATCTTCCCTGTAAGACAGAAACAGTATCTTGAGGAGAAACAACAAGAGATATTTCCAAATCAGGGTTTGTTGAAAGAACAATATTTGAAGCCTCAAGCAACTTATCAGTTAGGCTCCGTTTCCAAACAACAATGTTTGTATTTTCTTGATAAATATCTGCGAGGACATCAACATGATTTACATCATTACCTCTCCAGAACTGATTGGATATTACTGGAACCTCAGTTGCCGTGATTAATGGTTTCATTGGATTTGTTCCCATTTATAAGTAAAAAAATATGTTTTAAGATAACTCCCCTTTTCAAAGGGGAGTTTAAAAAGCTTACTTTTTACTAAAAGGTACCGGTCATCCCAAATATCACAGCACGAGCACCTAATGGTGTTTTATCTTTTATGATTGATGTGCTCTCTCTTTGTGTTGAGTCAAGTAAATTAGTCCCCTTTACAGAGAGAATAATATTAGCTTCTACAGGAAGCGCATAACTTACATAAGCAGATATATCAGTGTAATCATCCGTCTTATATTCATTTTCAGCAAGCTTATCTTGCTCAAAAACGTGCATGACTTCTACTCCTGTATTGAACCTGTTCCATTGGTAGTTATGACCTGTTCCAATTCTCATCGCAGGCATTAATGGTAAATCACCTCCATCCCTATTTTTGCCTCGAACATAGTCACCCCAAACATCTGCAGTGTAATTTGTGGTTATTTCTCTGCTTCCCTCAAATTCATACCCATAAAAGTCTGCTGGGACACTTTGATATTGATAGACATCTAATGCCTCTTCTTCACCTTCGTGTTCATGGTATTGAACAGTGCCGGTATTGATTTCAGCAATATAGTCGTCAAAGCGGCTATAAAACGGACTAAAGGACAACTTAGTTTTTCCATCCTGCCATGAAATGATTGTATCAATTCCATTAGATTTCTCTTTCTTTAAATTCCTGTCACCTTGTTCGATGGTCTCTGTTGCATGATGCTCACCATAGATATAGAGCTCATTCATCGCAGGTGCCCTCTCTACGTGACTCACATTAACCGATAATGACCAATTTGGATTTAAATTAAAAACAG
>Ga0206125_10004998_pt1 | contig 11406 bp, 10 predicted proteins | sample Helgoland_Spring_4_FD_148598 | JGI IMG/M metagenome (GOLD analysis project Ga0206125, IMG submission 148598) | Pelagic subsurface seawater microbial communities from Kabeltonne, Helgoland, North Sea - Helgoland_Spring_Bloom_20160331_1 | ecosystem: Environmental > Aquatic > Marine > Epipelagic ...
AAGCAGTAAATTATATCCTTCTGAATCCTCATTAACTGGAACATATGGAGCAGGTAAGTTTTCCTCTTTTTTACAACCAATAAAAACTACAAATAAAAACGTAAATAAAACGAGATTCTTCATGATTCAAAACTACTAAATAATTTTTTAAAAAAGTTCGAAATAAGGACCGAGAGCCCCACCAATAAAGAACCCCCTCAATTGAGGGGGTTCTGTTATTGATACATAAATAATTTTTGATTAAGATGACTTTCGATTATTGCCTAATCTTAATTTAAGAACTTCACAAGCTACTACATATTCCTTCGTCCTACTTTCTTTGTAAATATCTCTAAAAGCTATTAATTGAGGAATTGTTAGAATAGAGCAAAAATTAATGATATCCAAATAACTAGTATGCATAATATCAAATTAGCTTACACTAAGCTGATTGATTATTATCAATCAGCTTAGTATTAGACTCTATCTCTGTAACCTCAATACTTCTAAGGTTCTTTTCAATAGCCCTTGTTCTAACACCCATTACTTCATCAAGTTTACCCAAACCATTCTGGATATGCTTCTGAGCCTTCCCCATTACATCAGAAAATTTAGAGAACTCTTTCTTAACGCTCGCTAAAGTTTCCCAAACCTCACTAGTTCTCTTCTCAATAGCAATAGTCCTAAAACCCATTTGAAAAGCATGTAATATAGCACCAAGTGTTGAAGGTCCGGTTACAGTAATCTTATGTTCATTCTGCAACTCCATAATTAAATCAGAATCTCTAGAAACCTCCGCATATATTCCTTCAAAAGGAAGATACAAATAAGCAAAATCTGTAGTTCTAGGTGGACAAATATACTTTGTACTGATATCCTTAGCCATAGACTTAATTGTCTTACTTAAATCTTTACGAGCTTTCTTTACCCTGTCCATATCAGCTGAATCATATGCATTAAGCAACTCTTCATAAATGTCCATAGGATATTTAGCATCGATTGGAAGCATAACATATTCACGATTTGCATCATGACCAGGAAGGTTAATAACAAATTCTACAGAATCTGAAGAATTAGGATTAGTGATAACATTTCTAGAATATTGACCAGGAGCAAATATATTCTCCAGTAACATCTCTAACTGCATTTCACCAAGACCACCTCTCCTTTTTACATTGCTTAAAACTTTCTTAAGCCCACCAACATCTGTAGCTAGATTCTTCATCTCTCCCAATCCTTTCTGGACAGATTCCAACTTCTCAGCCACTGAGCCAAAAGATTGCTTTAATCTGGCATTAATGGTCTTCTGAAGTTTCTCATCAACAGTATTTCGAATTCTATCCAATTGACTATTAGTATCCTTCTTAATATCATTAAGATTCGTGTAAACAGTCTCTTGAATATTCTTGCTATTCAGATTTAGAGTCTGAGATAATTCTTGTCTATTATCCTTTAACTCTTTACTAGTTTCAGACCTATTTCTCTGAAACTGATCTTGCAAAATGGTATCAAGACGATTAACTGTCTTATCAAAATTAGATGATAAATCTAATTTTGGTTTCTTAATTAAAAGAACTAAAGTGTTTACTACTAAAATAACTAACGCTACTACTACTAATATCTGTGTCATAATTAAAAAGGTTTTAAATGATTAATAAATTTTATATTCTTTTATTTTTCTTATACAATGCTGTTTCAATCTTAGCAATTAACTTTGCCATATTCCTAATATCTAAATCTTGTTCTGAGTGATCAGTTATTCTCTTATCAACTGAATGGATATTGCTCAAATCAATCTCTTTAAAATCATAAATAACATTATTGATTTTTATTTGCTCAGCAGCCTCTAAAACGCTTTCTAAAGTTAAAAGACCTAGTAGGTATTTATATAGATCTACCGGTCGTGGAGTAAATTCAATATATCCTTTTCCATCTAATAGAAAGGCTAATAAACTTACACCAAATCGATTTACGTTACATTTTAATACAGCACCTTCACAATTTATTAATTCAAGTCTCATATTTATAAGTTTTAATTACTGTTTAATATTTTAATTTTATGTGTTTTATTAGCTCTTTTAATGGTCAATAAATAAGTAGTATTATTTGCAAATTGATTTTGTAAATCACTTTGAAAATTTACTTCTGAATTATTAACTTTGAGAATTATATCATTATCCTTAAGTCCATATCTTTCTGCAAGACCATCCTTCATTACTTTAGTAATCTGAATACCATCCCTTTTCTCATTTGAAGGAACAAACATGATTCCTAATTTAAATTTCCTATATCTTTCAAGATCAACAACTATACTTGTAGTATATAAATGAATTTGAGAGAAATTCTCAACAGCCATATAATCTAACATGTCTGGAAGACAAGTAATATTAGTACTCTTATAATTTTTGATATCAATTAAGGTTTCTTTCTCTCCTTTTTTCTTTTTAGTATACTTATAGGACTTAATAACAAAACCTTCATCTATAAGAAATGAAAATGTAGCGTGCTCAATCTCTAATAAGAATCTTACTGATGGTGCTGAGTTTCTTAGTCGATATAAGCCGTTAGAAAGCTTTCTAACTGTTCCAAATGGAGTTTCTAATGATACTGCTGGTATTGCCATAATTTACTATTTAGTTTTTAGTTTTTTTGTTTGTTGTTTTTTTCTACAGCAAAACTAAATAGTAAGTGGTCAAGTTTTATGACTACCTATTTACTAGATACAAAGTGTTATAAATTATCTAAATCTATCTTCTTTATTATATTTAAATTAATGTTTTTATTTCGATAAGACGGAGTTTTGTTTTCTTTTTCATCCTCAACATTTTTAATAACATCTTCATCTTCTTCAATAGCAGCTTCAGGAGTTTCTTCAGCTTTTGGCTCTTCAGCACTTTCTTCTATTATTTCTGAAACAGGCTCAATCTCTTCTACAACAAGAGCCAATTTTTTTAATTCATCTATTCTTGCAAATATGATACTGAGTCTTTCAGATAACAATAATATTGATTCATAAACTACTTTTAGAGCATGATTATTTGGATCTTCCTGTCCTTTATGACCATCACTACATCTAAATACCCAAATAGTATTTAAAGATTGTCCAATAAGGGTGTGATCGATACTATCTCCAATGCCTAGATTATCAAAAAAACTTGTATTAGGACTAAATCCTATTGTATATATATCCTTGTTTGGTTTTGATTTTCTAAATAAAAATATATCATTCATATGACCATTATAAATTTTTCTTTTTGTGTCCTTGGAAGCCGCTTCTTCAAACATCTGCTTGGGAATTCTCCAAAACACATCTTCCGACAACCATGAGTTTAAAAATTCATAAGGAAAATTTAAATACCGAATAATTGTACTGGTTTTTCGTTTAATAGCAGGAAAAGGATCAGCAAAATCAGGAATAATTTCTTTCTCTACTAACTCATTACTTACAAATTCACAGAATTTTAATAAGTGACCATTATCAATAGGTTTACATTCTCCACTTTCTAAATAATTATTCATTAAAGGAGTTAATTTGGTTCTTATTAGCTCCTCCAAATCTTGATTATTAGTAAATCTTAAAAATTTACAGTATTTATTAAATCCAGTATCACTTTTTATATGCTTCAGCATATCTATAAAACCACCATCACAGTCATGCTCTATTTTAAATTTATCTGTAACTTTCTCCTCCTTCTTATATATATTAACATCCTTAAATGTCTTTCTTACATCAATACCTGTTTCATTAGTATAAATACAATAGGAAATTACCCCTGCTAAGTTACTACTAATAGCCTGTGCCAATCCATTTCCCGCATCATCACTTGCAGCCATTTGATCTAAAATAATAAAATCAAATGCCATGCATTCATCCATCAAATCATTTGCATTGGTTTTTTTATTACTTTTTTTAAAAGTAAAACTAAACTCTTGAAACAAACTAGAGTCCTCATCACTAAAATCTTCCTCCCAGGAATTAATTTGATTCTCAATTTTTTTTTCTTGATCATCAATAAATAAACATTTTATTTTTTTCATATTAATTAAATTTATGATTCTTCAATTGTATACATAGGTAATTTAATTATAAATTTTGATTCAAAACTTATATCACCTCCAAGATCCTTTAGATAATTTTTCATACTCCACAAACCACAACCCGAACCATTTATCTTTTCATTATTAACGTTAGACATTCTTTCTCTATACTCAAATATTTTATCTCTATCTGTTTCTTTGAATCCAACTCCATTATCACTATAAATAAACATAAGATTATTTTCAGAATCAAACTCAATAGAAATATCAATAATTTTTTTGTTGACCCCGTCATTAAAAGCATATTTGCGAGAATTATTGATAAGTTCAAAGAATGTGAAATCAAGAAACTCAGTGTCTATTTTTACATGAGGTATATGTTCTATTTCTGTGTTTTCAGATTCTTCATCATAAATAGGCCAAAAACTACTAAAATCTATTCTAATTCCAGACATAATATCTGAATTATCGCTCTGAAATTTTCTTATAGAATCCTGTATCTCAACTGCTAATTTATTAACACTATACTCTATAACTGTAACTTCTTTAGAATAAAATTTATAAAGATCCTCCGTAAAACTATATGCCTTTTCAGCCCTGCTAATATTCTTCTTTAACATGTTTTGACCTCTCTCTGAACAGATAAAGTCTTTAAGATCTTCTATGTTTTTAATATTTAAATGATTTATCATAAATGCTAATGGCTGTTGAATCACTGATTTCTGATGATGAAATCTTCCTGTAAAGAACTTACGTATTCTTTGATTTACCTCTTTCACCACTTCATCATTAAACTCTTTCTCAATTGATTTCTTATGGTCCTCAAGCTCATTCTTAAAAATTTCTGATTTCTGATAATTCTCATCTCTAGCACAAACAAGACACCAGTTCTTATTATTAACAATATGATTAAACTTTGATTGAAATTCATGTCCTTCTGCGCAACTAAACCAAATTCTGCTATTCTCATCTAAATTTTCCGGCAAACGATCCGTCAATAATTTACCACTTCTTTGCTCAGAATAATCTATTGCTTCTTTAAGAAGATTATAAGCTTTAGAACTATACATCTCCGAAAAGCGATCTATACTTTGATCATTACTGCCTTTACCCTCTTGCTTTAAAAACCTAATCAATTTTATATCATCAAAAGTTATATGAAATGGGTTTTTTGAAAATAAATTAATTTGATCAAGATATTGTCCTTGATTTAATTCAAATATAAGATTATTAATATCTACCTCTGTTGTTAAATCAATACCTTCATAAGAATTTGTTACATAATTTAATAAAACACATCTAGATGCAGCACGAAGATCTGATTTTAGAACAAATGGTTTATCTACAGTTAATTTACTAAAGAAATAATTCTGACCTAATCTCTTTTTCTCTAACAAAATATAGCTTCCAGGCTTATACAGCTTATAAGTTCTTCTCATAGATCTTAATTTAGCTACATCAAACTTATATTTATTATCTGAATCTAATACTCCGTCATTAAACGAAGGATTAAGCAATTCTCTTATCAAAGACAATGAATTAAAAGTAACACTTGTATCGCCAACATCTAAAGGCCACTCATCTTTATCTAGCTTAGTATATTCAGCCAATTTATTAGCTGAAAAATCTAAGCATAAAATATTAGAATCTTTAACTTCCGATAAATACTTAATAGGCAATATTGATGAATCAACCTTTATGCTTTCAGGCTCATTAACTAAATCTTCAAGATAACAGTATTTATCACTCCAAATATCGACACCCTTAATTGGCATGAATCTTTTAGGAACCAATCCAAGCTTATTAATTCTAGAATCATTATTATTGATAGATATAAAAGAACGTTCAGGCATATTTTCTTTTCTATCATAACCTGAATACGCCCAAGCCCCCGTTTGCTCATACAACTCATGACTATCAAAAGGGGTTGAGCCATCAAAAGGAGCTTCTAATACTCGATTCTTTACACTCTGAATATTAATGGGACTCCTATGATTCAGTAAGATGCTACTAGATTCATCTCTAGCACTCTGCAATAAAATAGTTACTACTGCATAACGCTTATACTGTAGAATCTCACTAATTCTATTATGCTTAATATAAGCTAGTAACTGCTGAAATATTAATGACATATCCTTTTGCACAATAAGATATGGCTGCATTATTTTTAAAACAATATTATTAAGATTAGCATTTGATTCAATAAAATTTCTAAATATATTATCTATTTCAGAGCCTACATAATCAATACATAGATCGATTACAGGTAAATGCCCTTTTAAATCATCTTTCTCTAACAAAGTAACTTCTAACTCTGACAAATAGAATGCAACCTTTGCTATAGAAGAACACCGAATGAATATTGAACCTGTATAATCAGGAAATTCTGATTTTAAAGTTCTTATATAAGAATATGAAGAATCAAAATAATTACAGTCATTGATTAATAGATTTTTTTGAATCATTTTATCAAGGCCAAGTATTTGATGAGAACCACCAGTCTCATCACCCGACCATTCAGTCCAGTATTCCGGTTTTGGATGTAGAAAACGATGGAATTCTTCTCTAATCACCTCCGTAACCTCTTTATTTCTCAAGAATCTATAACTTGCAATAGCATCAGCAAGATCTATTAAACTGATTCTTTTTAAAACTTGATATAAATATATTTTAGGATTAAGAAGGCTAGATAAAAAACGACCATAATAATTATTATTTTCAATATTATTTATGTGAGATTTACTATCAGCAGTATCCCAAAACATATCTACAAAATCAAGCTTACTCTCTTTATGCGAAAAAACAACTAGATCTAATAATTCTAATAGTTTATCTTCAAGTATTCTTATAAGAGAATCTATTATTACAATTTGCTTCTGGTCAACTCTCATTACTACAGTACAATCTGCTTTTGTTAGCCAAGAATCAAGTGATATATTTTTAATTAAATCACGAGAAAAATTATTAATTGTAGCCTTAGATATTTCTGGATGAATTAATTCTTTCAACCTGCTCTTTAATGACAACTTAGAAGCCTGTTTATCTGATCCATGTGAATCAAATGTTGGAACAAAATCAAATTCCTTAATAAACTTAATTGATTTCTTACAATCTTCATTAATTAACATCTTTACTAATGCCATAGAAATACTAGCGATTTCCTGACGAACAAAGAAAGGATTCTTCCTGCTTAACTCACTACCAATAACGATATAGCTATTTTTAACCTTTTGAATATATTCTTTATCGTATACTCTGCTTAAAATACTAGAAATATTCTTTAATTCAATATCTATTGAATTAGAAGTTTGTATTTTATTAACCTTATACTTATCATCTAAAGACAGATATACATTCTTCGGATCTTGCTTTAGATAAATATTATTAATTAATCTCTCTAGATCGTACCAGCCAAAATTATTTATTAAATAAACTGAGTTAAAGGTATTAGAATCTAATAACTTCCTTAATCTATTGAAAGAATCAATATTAATAGAAAATTCATTCTGATCTATATTAGACTGAATATAGCAGGCAATTTCTCCTTTTTTTGAATCAACAAAAGAGAAATCGTAATCTTTAGATTTAGACACCTTAAAGTCTAATTCATTGTGATGAAAAAAATCCTTAATAGACTCTTCAATCTTACTTAAAATATATCTTGACTTAAAATCTCTCATTCTCTATGCTTCTTTTTTCTAATGTATTTTTTTTTATTCTTAAAGACTATAGTCTTTAAATTTGTTTCTTTTGAAAACTCTACAGCCTCATCTCTTCGAATCTTTCTTTGTAGGTTTTTATTATCAATCTTAATTTTTTTCATTTTGACGAAAATAATATTGTTTTATTAAGCAGCATAAGAAAACACATTTTTTGTTGCTCTTGTTAGGGCAGTATATGTCCATGATAAATCAATAACCTCTTTTTGTTGCTGGTTTAATGAAAAACCAAGTACTTTATGTAATTCAGTATTATGCATAGTAAGGTCCTTGAATTTGTAGAAAATAAATTCTATGATTGTATAATAATTCATCAACAATCAGCATCTCTATATATTTTATATGTTCTTTCTTTTCCATTTAAGCGACAAAATTAAGCACTAAGTAGTCAACTTTTCTGACCACTTATTTTACATTTCATTTAGTTAAAATTCAGCAACAAAATTAAATTCCAAATAGTCAAGTTTTTTGACTACCTTTGAAAATAGTTATGGTAAAGAAAAAATATAAAACTGACAAGGAGAATAGATTAAAAGTGCTTGATGAAATATTACAATCTAGAAGAGGCTATACGCTCTCTGAGATTATGGATAAATTAGAAGTTTCATCAAGAGATACTGTTAGAAAACTACTAGGATACGAAAATGGTAATATTGAAGGGATTCGCCATGGCATTGACTGGCCAGATTATTTATTAGAAAAATACGATCCTGATAAAATTGATATTATTGAAGAACTAGTTGATACATCATCAGGAGAGAAACGATTCAGATATTTAAAAGATGATTTCTCATTATTTAATGATGAACTTGCATTACATGTCATTGATAAAATTTTACCAATTTTAGAAAGACTGAATCAAATTGAAGGCATTAATAACATATATGTAGATGAATTAGAAGAAATATATGAAGTAATTGAAAGACAAAGAAATGGGCTCTATAAAGATAGAATTGAAAAAATAGAGACTGGCAAAAAAATTATTAGAAGTGAAGCAAAGAAAGTTTTCAATATCGATGAAAATTTCTGTGATCCAGGGTTCACATCTATTCTGTGCAATGCTATAGAGCAGGAACAGGTTATAGAAATTCTATACAAAGATCCTTTTAAAAATCAATCTAAAATTATCTGTCATCCATATCTAATAGCAGAATCTAATGATAGATGGTACTTAATATCACACATCGAAAAAGCAAAAGAAAAAGATAGTGTATTTGTTTTAAATAATAGAATTAATAAAATTAATGCTTTACCCGTTGAAAGAATTCACTCTATTGATATAAAACCAAATATTAACTTTAAGCAAACATCTGTAAACATATTGGAGCATTTAGAAAACATGATTGGTGTATCAATAGACAACTGGGAGAGTGCAGATAAAATAAAGCTTGTTTTAGAAATAAATGATGATTTAATATTCTATTTCAAAACAAAAACATTTATTGGATATAAAGAAAGATTAAGAGGAAATATATACACGCACCCATCAACTATTAAATCAAGAGAGTTAAAAAATAAAATTCTGAGTTTCGGCTCTAAAATAAAAGTAATTGAGCCAACTAGCTTAAGAAAAGAAATTAAAGAAGAAATTAAAAAAATGAATCTTAATTATTCCTCTTAAATCAAGACTCTATTCTGAATTTTAACTACATGAATCATAAAACAAGCAGTCAAAAAAGTTGACTACTTAGTGCTTAATTTTGTCACATAATTTAAAATTAAGCATATGTCTACTTATAAAGAACTGTTAAATACTGAAATTAAAACTCTATTAAAAGAGATCAACGCTCCTATGTCATTAGAGCAAAATATCATTGACACTCTTCTAAACACAGGTAGAACAGGAATATTTAAAAATCAAATCATAAATGCATTACGAATAGGAAGATCATTAAAAGAGGGCAATCAAAATATGGCTTTTATTGCTTCAATGCAAAGTGGAAAATCCGGCACAATATACTTTTTATGTAATTATGTTATGCCAGCGATTGGTTTGATACGTGAATACGAATCCATATTGTTTATTACTAGCATGCGTGACACTGATTTATATGATCAAAATTGTAGAGTTCTACAAAAAGAGTATTACGATGCACATTCAAATAAAATGATGTCATCAAAATTGAAGGTAATGAAAATGAGTGATTTTTTCAATCGTCCAAATCCACATAAAGTCGTCAATGACTTTAATGTTCAATTAATTGTTCGTGATGAAGATCAGTATGGTTGTGGTGAAGAATCTAGTTTTCAAGTTGCTTTTTTTAATGAACTAAGAAGACGTATTTCTGATATAAAATTATTAGCAGTGAGCGCCACTCCATATGATATATTAGATGCACAATTTAATGGTGAGGCAGATGTAGATGTAATTGTTGGAGTAAGACCTAAAGAATATTATGGTATTACAGAAATGATACGAGATGGTTTAATAGAAAATATACCGAATGATTTCAAACCGCTACAATCCCAAAAGATTGAAGGAGAAACAATATATTCTGTTCATCCTAAAGTTGAGCAATATGTAAATCATTTAAATATTTTTGATGATGGATTAGGAGTAATAAGAGAGTCGAATTCAAATAGAGCTTCTGAACTTAGAGAGTTATTATTAAAGAGATATAAAAAAACCTGTGAGGTAATATTGATTGGGTCAAATTCTATATGTGACTTCAGTATTAATGAAGGTATTAAAGAAGTTTCTGATTTAATTTTAAGACGAGGAAAAAGAGTTGTTCTAATAATAGTTCAAGCATTAACTGCCGGTAAAGATTTAGGAATGCTAAAAGAAAAAGTTCGTTTTGGGATTGAGCCAAGAAACAAGCAGTTAGCTAATGGCGCTCAAGGAATTACTGGTCGTTTTTGCGGATACCATAAGAACAGAAATATTAAAATAATGGCAAGTCTTGAGTTATTAAATCATTATGCAAAATTTGAACAAGACTGGGAAATATTTGTAGATCCACAATGGAGAAATGACTTGTTTAATGCTAAAGTAAGAGGTCTGAGCACACAAACAAAGTTTGTGAAAAACCAATCTCAAGGAATTTTTACTCCTATAGATAATATTGAGTTTATTCCATATGAAGAATTAATTACTGAAGAAGGTCGTAATAAAATTCAATTCATAGATGAAGATGCATACTCACGATTATTAAGTGTTTTTGAACCAACAGTTTTCAACGAAGGCACTAAAGGAATGAAATTTAATCAAAAAGGAGTTACGTTTAGAGTATCCTCTAGCTATAATCAAAATAGCAATCGAGTTTATAAAAACTGGAATTGCAATTTGAAATCAGATTTTGGGAATGTATTTTTTAAAAAAAATCAATACAATTATGGTATTTTAGTCAGTAACTATCCAAATGATGATAGTAGAAATAAAATTGGCGTATCCGGATTAAAAATAATTACATCTGGAAAAAGGGAATGGAGAAATCAAGTAACTCTAATTCAAAATGATTCTATGTACAGTTTAAGTAGAGTTGCTTAAAAAAGTTCGAAATAAGGACCGAGAGGTCCACCAAAAAGAAACCCACTCGTTTGAGTGGGTTTTTATTTATTCAATAATTATTTTCTTCTCAACAGATCCATCATCATAAAGATAGAAAAGTGGAATATTTTTTAACTCTTTTATATTTCTTCCTAACATATCAGTTATACTAAGTAACTT
>Ga0206125_10004999_pt1 | contig 11406 bp, 11 predicted proteins | sample Helgoland_Spring_4_FD_148598 | JGI IMG/M metagenome (GOLD analysis project Ga0206125, IMG submission 148598) | Pelagic subsurface seawater microbial communities from Kabeltonne, Helgoland, North Sea - Helgoland_Spring_Bloom_20160331_1 | ecosystem: Environmental > Aquatic > Marine > Epipelagic ...
CTGAAGAGCCAGGGCGAAAAGCGCTATGAGGATGAGAGAGCTACGTTTCAAAGTGGTTATAATTCTCGATAAGCTAACGATTTATTTGTTTTCGACAAGGCGAAAGAGCGGCTTGCAGGACGAGAAATCTAGGGTTGCAGTTTGTAGAGTGAGAGGTGATGCTGGCGCTTCTGATTGATGAAACGTTTTCTTCCATATTATAAATATCTCAAGCGGGTTAAGTGGCAGTTTGCGATCGCTGTATTAGCAGGGGGTGTATTTGGGGTTTCATCGGGAGCCGGCCTGCCCTGGATGATGAAGACAGTATTGCCCGAGGTTTTTAGCCAGAAAGAGGTCCCTTTGCTTGAGCTTATTGCAGTAGCTCTGATTATGCCTGCTGTGTTTCTTGTTCGCGGATCAAGTCAGTTTATCAACACTTACTATATAGCTTATTGCGGTAATAAGGTACTAGAGTTTATTCAGGTTGATCTTTTCAAGCAGATTCAAAAGTTGCCGCTTAAGTTTTTTCATAAACACAAAAGTGGAGATCTGATCAGTCGCCTGATGGGGGATACCCAGATGATCCGCAGTATCATTGTTGAGGCTTCTAATGATGTCATTATTCAGCCGATGCAGCTGATTGGGGCATTGGGTTACTTGGTCTGGATGTCTACGCAAAATAGTGATTTCTTTTTTCTTCTCGTCTGTCTTGCTACGGTTCCGCTGTGTGTGTTTCCTATCCGCCTGATTGGCAAAAAATTGTTTCGCAAGGCAAAATCGGTGCAGGCGCAGGCTGGTGATTTGACCGCCTATATATCTGATGGTCTACAGGCGCCAATGGACATACGTGCATACAACATGCAGGACGGAGTAGTGGACAAGCTGCACCGGCGTGTGTTGAATCTTTTCAAGGCTAGAATGAAGGTGACGAAGTATGATAAGATGCTTGGCCCTATTATTGAATTTGTATCGGCGTGTGGAATCGCCGTTACAATTGTTTACGCTGGCAGAGCGGATATGGACTTTAAGGAGGAAATTATGCCTTTGTTGATGGCCCTCTACATGAGTTATGATCCAATCAAAAAATTAGGTAAGCTTAACTCGAAGATTCAAACGGCCACAGCTTCGTTGGATCGTGTCGAGTATATCCTAGATTATCCTGATGAGCTTCCCGAGGCTGAGAAGCCGGTAAACATGACTGAGGTCAGGGGAGGGGTTGACTTCGAACAAGTTTCATTTTCCTATGATCGTGAAATTGTTTTAAATGATGTTAATTTATCGATTCCATCTGGGCAAGTGGTTGCTCTGGTAGGTCCAAGTGGAGCGGGCAAGACGACCTTTGCGAATCTTATTCCCCGGTTTTATGATGTCGGTGATGGTCAGCTATTGGTAGATGGCCATGATGTGCGCAACATTAAAAAGTCTGAGCTTCGAAATGCGATCGCTCTTGTTTCCCAGTCACCGGCGCTTTTCAATGAGACGGTGCTGGAAAATATCCGAATCGGTATGCCTGCAGCCACTGATGAAGAGGTGATAGCGGCTGCTAAAAAAGCGCATGCCCACGATTTCATCTCCAACACCTTGGATGAGGGTTATCAGACCCTCGTTGGGGAGAGAGGAACAAGGCTCTCAGGTGGACAGCGGCAGCGTATTGCGATTGCCAGAGCGTTTTTGAAAAATGCTCCGATATTAATTCTGGATGAAGCGACGTCAGCACTCGATAGCGAGAGTGAGGCGCATATTCAGGCGGCTCTTGAGAGTTTGGTAAAGGGACGGACAACCTTTATCATCGCGCACCGATTCAGCACCATTAAGATAGCCGATAGGATACTGGTATTCGACAAAGGTCGGGTGATTGCCGATGGGAGCCACGAGCAAGTCTACAGCAAGTGCGAACTTTATCGATCACTCTACGACCGCCAAGGAGCGTAAGAACTCAGTCAGATCTCTGGCTTCACGTTCTAGGCTATAATATTGCTGCACGCGTTCGCGTCCATGGGTGCCCATTTCAACAAGTTGGGCGGGGTCTGACATCATCAAGTCCAGTTTTCCATGGGTGGCGCTGAGGTCATCACAGGGCACGATGTGACCATCGATGCCTTCTCTGACAATGTCTTGCCATGCACCCGCTTCTGAAGCGAGCACGGCACTACCACTAGCCATTGCTTCTAGTATAGTGAGGCCAAAGCCTTCATTGCGGCTGAGAGCGGTGACAATGGTCATCGCTTTAAAGAGCTTGGGGAGTTCGGAGAAGGGTTGTTTGCCGAGGAAGAGGAATCGGTCAGTGAGACCTGCGGCGTCGACCTCAGCTTCAAGTTTATCCTGGAAACTTTGTTGGTCTGGAGTCGTTTCCCCGCAAATCACCACCGTGAATTCGGGGTGTTTTTTGAGTAGGGGGATGGATGCGCGGACAAGGAGATCAACGCCTTTTTGCTGCCGGACTCGGCCGAAGATGCCAATACCGTATTGACCGGGGAAACCGAATTCACGCCAGAGTGCGGGGCGGTCTTCAGCGGGGCTGTATGTGTCCAAATCAATGCCGTGGGGGATGATGATGTCTGGGGCATCTTTAATATAGGATGCGGCGGCGCTGCAGGTACTGATGATAGCATCCGACTGGCGGATCAGGTAACGGGTTATCCAGCTGTGTTGCCGCTGGGCGGTGGAGGTGAACGCGATGCGGATTTTGGCGCCGAAGCATTTTTTCAGGATAAGCGCCTGGATGACCTCGTTGTTGCGCCGGGCGTGAAAAATGCGGGTGCGTCCATCGGGGAGAGCTTTGCGGCACAGCTTGATCAGCTGGCCAAAAGAAACCTGCGGGATGCCATCTGGGAGGTGATGTGAGCCTAATACGACAACATTGATCATGTCCTTCTGGTATCTGAGCACCTGAAGCATCGTTGAGGTAACACCAGAGAACCGTTGGTTTGAGTTGCCAAGGATGAGCTCGGTCTGTTGCAAATCGAAAGACATAGCCGGGTTAGCTTTTTAAGATATCCTCCAGAGCTTGCGGGAGCTTACGGCGGAAGGTAGTATCGTTTTCCTCGAACCATGTGCGGGCATGCTTGCCTAGGGTGGCTTTTTTCTCTGTGGGCATCAGCAGCAGTTGCTCGATGTTTTTTTCGAGTTTCTCGGGGTCGACATGGAAGTTGGTGCCAAGGTGGCGCGGCTCGGAATGATGGTAGGGCACCGGCACGCCGCGAGCCGGAGTAATCAGCTCACTCATCGGCGGAGCATCGGTGGTGACCACCACTGCACGACAGCTCATCGCCTCGACGATGTAGTGTCCCCATCCCTCGGAGAGCGACGGACAGAGGTGGATGCCGTGGGTGTTGAGGTGGGTTTTGATTTCCTCGTGCGGTATGTAATCGGTGATCAGCTTGACGTTGGCGGGAACCCTGAGAGGTGCATTTTCTTTGCACTGGACGATGGTGAGCAAGGGCCATTCGGGATGCTTGTTCCAGAGGCCTAGGATGGTCTCTGTGCCCTTAAGCGTGCTGCGTCCTGCGAGATGGAAGAAGGACTGGTAGTCGGGCTTGATGGTTTCATCCAGTAGATCGGAGGAGGTGAAGCCGATGTATTGTGTCAGGTAAGCAAGCCCAGAGAAGATGTCTTCAGCGTGATGGCTCTTGCACAGGACTCGATCAATATGTTTGAGGTGCTTGAGGTGGCGCTTGGGAAATCGCTCCTGATTGGGAATGAGGAGATTTTGGCGGGCGGAGCCAAACCAGCGGGGAAAGACACGCTCGAGGAAGATATTGGCGTCGAATGAGGGCTTGGAGGGGAGGATACGGCGCAGCGGGGAGATGCCTCGGCAGTGGGAGATGGTGACATCATATCCTGCAGACGTGAGAGTCTCATGGAGGAGGTCCACGTCACGGTCGAGTCCGACACCATTGGTGCGCGCGATGATGTTAAGATGAGCCATATTCTGTTTTTTCAGGGTGGGTTTCTCTATACAGCCGTTTGTGTGTGCTTCTGTTGAGTAATTATCTGAGCGTAGGGCAAAAGGCTCAGCACAGGTGATGTATCCTATTAAACGAAGGAAATCCAACGATAAAAATCACAGAAACCAGCCTTATTTCTACTCGACGAAGAACCAGCCTTAACGCTATTATTTCCATGCACACTGCTTGGTAATTGGGGAAATGTTATGCAAAAATTGAATCAATGAATGAACCGAACGTTATCATTCTCAGAAATTCTATCCCTCTTGCCAAAGGAGGGAGTCGCTTCGTTTTTCGTCATCCCGAAAATCTTGGTCACCTTATTAAAGTAATTCGCCCAGAGGTCATCGAAAAGCGCTTCGGAGCCGGGGCAAGCTGGTATAAGCGCCTTCGTCGTTTCGGGAAATATCTCTCCTATCGTCGAGAGGTTGACGAGTTCCTTGCTGTGCACGCAGCCAATGACGCAGCTCCCGATTTTCTCCAGCATATTCTGGGCTTCGCAGAGACTGATCTCGGGCTAGGCCTTGTTATTGAAGGTGTATTTCGCGAGGATGGTGAACTAGCCCCAACTCTAGGAGACCTTCTGCACGATCACCTCTACAATGAAAAAATCGAAAGAGCATTGGAGCATTGTTTTGCTGAAATCTTGTCCTGCCCCGTCGTCCTTAGCGATCTCAACGTAGGTAACTTCGTCTATGACGAAGTGGAGCAACGCTTCATTATGATAGATGGTCTTGGTAATGCTAACTCATTTTCCATTAAGGGTTTTAGTGCCAGAGCCAATCGCAAGGCTAAGCTCAAACGCTTCGAACGCTTCCGCGGACGAATTGCCCGCTATAAGAAGCAATACCACTATTCTGACTGATGGTTCGCTATACGCAACACCCCGATCTCGATGATGGGCTCGCAAGGAAGTTTCGCGAAGGGCATGTCGAGCTTTTTGAAAATGGCTCTTTTATCGCCACAAACAACAAACAGGTCGTGAAATCTTTTGAGCTGGATGGCGAAGAATACGTGATCAAGCGATACCCCGAAAATGGCCCGCGTGCCAATCTCCGCAGTATCCTCGGCATCTCTCGCGCCATGAATTCCTTCAAAAGGTCCGCGCAACTCTCTTCCCTTGGTATTCAGATTCCAATTCATTTTTTCGTTGCACGCCACTTGGGCTTCTTTCAGGCAAGCAGCTATCTCATCATGAAAAAAAGCAGGGGGGTCTCGCTGCACTCTATGCTTGCACAGCAATCCGAAGTATCCATAACCAATCGAGTGATCGATAACCTCGTGGCCATGACTCAGTGCATGCATGCTGCAGGGCTAAGCCACGGAGATCTTCATGCGGGAAATGTTTTTGTGCTAGGGGACGAGTCAGTGGAATTCATCGACCTAGACAATGTTGCATCAGACTACAAACGACAGGAGAAAGATATAGCGCGCCTGATACGGTCTTTTCATGCGCGCCCCGCACTTCAAGAGAAACTAGATTGCAATCTAACATTTACATCATGAAGCAAAATATCGAATCATCTTCCCATATTCGGCTGACTTATATCACGCACTTTTTCTGTGATGAGCCTGACAAGATTGAGAGCATAGATAAACTGCTCGAAAATTTCGCGAATTATCCTGCTGATGTACTGGATCACACTCATTTTGTTATCGTGGATGATGGGTCCCCAATTGATTACGAACCTGAGCACCATGGACTAAATCTCACTTGGCTTCGCATTACCGAAAATATTCCATGGAACAATCCTGGTGCCCGAAACTTGGGCGTTGTTTATGCCAAGTCAGAAAACATCATCATCAGTGATACGGACCACGACCTACCACCCAAGACCATGCGCTACCTCTTGAGTCGACCCGATTGCAGGAAATCTTTTTATAAATTCAAACGGATGAATCACTCCGGTGAACTACAAAAAGCCCACCCGAATATGTTCTTTATGGCTCGGTCCCGCTTCATGAAGTTCTTCGGCTATGACGAGGAGTTTTGCGGTGATTACGCCCATGATGACATGTGGTTTGTCAAGTTTCAGAAATGGAGTGGCTCCATACAGCGCCATACACCTACGCGTTATCACGCCCGAATGCGTAAGATCGATGCCATGAAGCACAATCACTCACTCAACCGCGATCAGAAGATCAACAAGGCCCTCTACAAAAAAAAGCGAACCGAGGCGGACCAATTTGGCTCTGCCCTCGGGCACTCTCGCACCTTCCTCGACTTTAAATGGGAGATCTTGCTCTTTCATCAACGTCCCGCTCCCAAACTTAGAGTTAATGCTTTGTGGAAAAAACTCTGGTGGTTCCGAGCCCTTAACCCCTTTATCTAATATGAGTTATCAAATCGACATCTCGCTCATTTCAGGTCGGCGCCCAGAACTCCTTAAGCAGACCTTAGCTTCTTTTGAAAAGCACCTATTCCAGTTTTTTGAAATTGTCAGCTTTCGAGTTAATCTCGATGCCTTTGGTGGTGACGAAGATGAGCACGCTAGGTGTCGTGAGATCATCCTTGAATTTTACCCTGAAGCCAAAATCAACGAACCCAATGAGCCCGGGTTTGGAAAGGCCGTGCGATATTTGTGGTCCACCCTTGAGGCACCTTTCACCATGCACCTCGAAGATGATTGGATCGCGCACGAGGATATCAAGCCAGAGCATGTTTTCCCGCTTTTTGAAGGGTTGACTCGACAGGTCACCCTTTTAAATGAACACAAACGCCGAAAAGGAAACGCACTCTTTGACTGTAAGCGCACCCGGAGTATTCTCTCTCCTTTTAAAACCTACGACATCCGCAAACCGCTCTTCACCACTAGCCCGGGTTTTATTGATTCCTCATTCGCGCGAATTTGTGCGCAGCTGATGAATCCCGCTCTTGATCCCGAGAAGCAATTTTATAATGGCTTAAATCAAGAGCTGGAGCATTTCTCTTCGATATATAGGAACCGGTTCCTTGTCGGGCAAAAGGCCCCGAATGTAATCTCCGACACTGGTCGCGACTGGCGTGACGATCGAAAACTTGAAAAATCAACCATAGACGGCGTAAGTAGCTGGAGTAATTCCAAGATGACTTAGTGCGCTTATCACGAGAGCGCGCTTTTGATCCGCAGGAAAACCTCAAAAGGTAATAGCTTGAGCATTTTGGTGCCAAAGCCGCCACTGAGCTTTGTGAAACAAGTAATCCGACGTGCCAGACTATAGGTCCACCATTGCTTCGTGACTTGAGCTGTTTGGTAACTCGCACTAATGGATTTGGTCAATTCTTCAAATTGTTGATGCGTTATGATGCTTTTATTCAAAGCTAGCTGAACATCTACGAGCCCAGAGTGCCATAGGCTCATTAAGTAACCAGCTTTCCTCATCGCTCCCTCTTCGTAAGTACGGCGCTCAGCAATAGTTTTAAATTTCGCATCTCTTGCCCATGTATTGCTTTCATGAATGCGGTACTTGACTAACTTAGTTTTGACGCAGAGCAGCTTACCTATGAGTAAAGCGCGGAGTGAAAAAGCTGAATCCTCATTCATTAAGTCATGAGGAAGTCTTCCGAATACATCTAAAATCTCACGTGACCACGCAGCGGAACATCCCATAAGACCAAAGCCAGAATCGTGTAGATAAGCATCTAGGGATGCTATTTGTAGACCATCGCCGACCTCAACATCTATTGCACCACAAAACCCTTCACGATATCCTGTTTCCACTCCAGTAGAGTCAATCATCGTGACTGCTGAGCCAATCCCGGCGGGAAACCCACCTTTTATCCATTCTTTGACGAGCACCGCCGCTCGGTCTGGCAAGGATACATCATCCCCTGCAGTTAGAATGATTAGCTCGCCATTGGCCTCCTCATTATATTAGAAACATGTCTCCCAATCCCTTGGTTTTTTGTGTTACGATTAATTCGTAGCGAATGTGGACCTGAAATTTTTTCTGCGAGTTCTTTGATCAGATCGAAGGTTGCATCACTTGAGCAATCGTCGGAAATGATGATTTCCAGAGGCTGGTATGTCTGGTTTAGAACACTCTCGACCGCTTCCGCGATATATGACTCTTGATTGAAAGTAAAAAGAATGACCGTAACGAGCGGATTATTTTTGTCCATGATGTTTGAATAGCAGCTGACGCATCGCATTATCCAGTGATTAATTCACACTTGGAGCTTCTGAAAGAGATGTAAAATAATGGGGCGAGTAGCAAAGTATAATGCAAATTTAAAATCCTAATAAATAATTCGTAGAGAAAGAAGGGTTTGAATGGCTAACTCGCCCATAGAGTTGAGTTGGGTGATCATTTCTTTGGGTATATCATGGAGGCTCCATCTCTTATAGTGTCTTTATTAGCAATATCCGATTTGATGAGATTGAGTTCTTATTTTCTGAGCAGTGCCATATTTAATGTGGCATTGGCTTTGCGGATTCTTGAAGTATCTCATTCCGCACGGTGCCGGTGTTATTGCCCAGCCACACAAATTTTGATTGCTCTCTTCGGTAAGGTCACCCACTTTAAAGGTGTGAATTTAAGTAATGCTTTTTTTTGGTTTGCCCGCCATGGACTCCCGTTGGTTTTTCGGAAATCGGCTTTTCGAAAATACTGCCGTCGCAACCGGGGAACAGGATTTCAAGCGACCTGTCAATTGGGTTACAAGATGGACATTGTCATCGGGGACACCGTTGACAATCACATAGGAGTATATGGAATCTTCGAAGAAGCAACCACCAAGGTCATTTCCAGCCTTGCCGGAAAATGTTCTTCCTTCGTCGATATTGGCTGTAATATAGGCTACTACGCTTGCCTCTTCGCTCACGAAAACCCCCTAAAGCCATTGATTGCAGTCGATCCAAATCCTCTTATGAGTTCGCGGACCCAGGCCAATCTTGATCTTAACAAGGCCCAAAATGTTACTGTTCTCGATCAAGGCATTGGAAGTGAGGCCGGCAACCTAGAGCTGAACATCCCCGAAAATCGTCATAGCCTAGCTTCATTTGCATACGTGCCTGAGCGCGGCGGAGATTGCCGGCCAGTCACTGCTCGAGTCACTACACTAAGCCATGTCCTTGACGAATATCCGATGAAAGACATTTTCATCAAGATCGACACTGAGGGTTTTGAGCTTAATGTTTTTAAAGGGCTTGAAGATCGCCACGTCGCAGACATTTCCTTTATTCTTTTCGAGTTGGCTGGCTTAAATTTGAAACAAGCCGGATACACTCCTGCGGAACTATTGGGACTTCCTATTTTCCAACAATTCCACTTTTATCTCGTTGATGATCATGCCGTCAAACCACTCAGTAAAATTGAAAATCCTAGTTTCGAAGAAGATGTTAATGTAAACATTCTTCTCGTCCGGAAAGAGGGGCCCGGCGAGGTGATGATCAAAGATGTTCATCTCGTGGCCTAGAGCATGGAAAAGATTTCCCCAGACCTTGAAAATTTTTGCTATCGTCCCGAAATCGATGGCTTGCGCGCCCTTGCCGTCCTCCCTGTTCTTCTTTTTCACGCAGGGCTGGGTATGCGGGGAGGGTTCATGGGGGTGGATATCTTCTTTGTTATTTCAGGTTACCTTATCACCACGTTGATCGCCCGTGATCTTCAACTTGGATGTTTTAAGATGCGTGATTTTTGGGAACGTCGGATTCGGCGCATTCTCCCCGCTGCTGCCGTGATGGTCATTGCTACCTTGATTGCAGGGGCAATCATCTTACTTCCTCAATCATTTGAAAATCTTGGTCAATCGGCACTCGCGCAGTCGCTTATGGTTTCAAACTTCTACTTCTGGCAACAGGATGGATACTTCGCGGCGCCTTCGGACTACGAGGCCTTACTCCATACATGGTCACTCGCCGTCGAGGAGCAATTCTACCTTATCTTGCCGGCGTTGTTAGTTTTCCTCAATCGTAAGTTTCCGGCACGTATTACTCTAGTTCTTGGGCTTGTTTTTTTGACCTCATTGATATGGAGTTTTTTGGGTCCCTATCTTTATCCTACGGCCAGTTTTTACCTTCTTCCTGCTCGGGCATGGGAGTTGCTGCTTGGCTCCCTCATCGCGATTTTTGCGATTAAGGTTCCAGGTGGTCGTCTAGGTGCGGAATTCCTCTCATTGGCCGGAATCGTCCTTATGGTTTATCCCATGCTGACCTACGTGCCGACTACTCCCTTCCCGGGTATTGCTGCCATTTCACCGTGCCTAGGTGCTGCCCTTTTCATTCTGGCAACCAGGAAACATGGAACTCTAGCTCGGCAGTTTCTCTCACTTTCTCCATTCGTATTCATCGGGAAGATTTCCTATTCTCTTTACCTCTGGCACTGGCCGCTTTTGGTCTTTGGAAGGCATCTGTCCATTCATGAAACATCTCTTGAAAACCGCCTTGTCTTGTTAATAGCCTCCTTTGCTTTAGCGATCCTTTCATGGCGTTACGTCGAAACTCCCTTCCGTAGGCCCGGGTTGCTTGCTGGGCAAAAACAGACATTCATCTTTTTTTATGTCGCCACCTTCATAATAGCCGTGGCTGGAACCATTGCATATAAAACCGATGGTCTACCCATACGGTTCGATTCCAAAATCCTTGCCGTTTCAAGGGTCTCCGACGAAAAATTCGATGCTCCAGATAATCGTAATTTGCGCGAGGATGGGAAGATTCCTCGTTTGGAAAAAACGCCCGACGTCAAACCTACTATCATGGTTTGGGGCGACAGCCATGCCAAAGCAGCCCTGCCTGTATTCCGTGTTCTCTGTCAACACTACCAGACTGACATTCTCTACGCCTGTAAAGGCGGCACACCTCCCATTCTTGGGATTGCACGTAAGCCGCTAAAGGAAGACATGGCTGAATACAACGATGCTGTGTTTGGGGCTCTGCAAAAAGAAGGAATAAAAACTATCATTCTGATCGCGCGCTGGAGAATTTACCCGCAAGAATCCACCAGTTTCTTCTCTCCGAACATAACCTATCGCACACCAAATGGGACATCTTCAGAGGTTGTTTTTGAAACACAGCTGCGTAAAACAATCAAGCAACTGTATGCGAAGGGCATACGGGTAGTAATAATGAAACAAGTCCCTTTTCAAAGGCGCAGCGTGCCGCAAAATATCGTTAATGCCGTTCGCTTCGGCAGAAATGAAAATAAGATTGGAGTAAGTGTGGAAGATCATTTGAAAGATCAAGAATATGTGAACGGCGTCATCGACTCTCTCGGCCCTTATGTGACTATTCTCGACCCCTTGCCAATATTACGGAATGGCAACCGCACGCGTATCAGCCAAGATGGAAAACCTCTCTATCGTGACGCCGATCATCTTTCTTTTACGGGTTCTCAAATTCTCCGCCCGCTTTTTGAACCCATTTTTAAAAACCTATCGTCTTCTTCAAAGTGACACTTCTATGATTTCGAGATTTTTAAGTTGGAGAATGGGGTCCATTAAGTGAAGTTGTTTGTCTTTAAAGGTGCTACTCAGTGAGTTGGCCGCTAAGGCTGAGATATT
>Ga0206125_10005005_pt1 | contig 11399 bp, 12 predicted proteins | sample Helgoland_Spring_4_FD_148598 | JGI IMG/M metagenome (GOLD analysis project Ga0206125, IMG submission 148598) | Pelagic subsurface seawater microbial communities from Kabeltonne, Helgoland, North Sea - Helgoland_Spring_Bloom_20160331_1 | ecosystem: Environmental > Aquatic > Marine > Epipelagic ...
TAAATAGGAATACAACCCTCTAGCCATGGTTCTGCAATTTTTTCTGTGGTGTAACCAGGGTAGGAACTATTCTCAAAAGCAATATTAAATAAGTACTTATTTATAAAGTCTCGTTTATTAGCTACTGGTCCTCCTACATTATTGGCATATTTACCGCCAGAGGCAATCTCTTTGTATTTTGATAATTCATGGAAGAAACTTATGCGCTGTTCAGTCTCGGTGGCATTACTCACTACAAAAGAGCAGAAACCTCTTTTTTTATGTAGGAGCGTTTTTGCATCTCTTTTCTTTGTTAAATTTTGATTTGTAAAATATGCAGAATATAGAGGCATTCTGAAATGATTCGGGTAATTATTATAATCAAAAGATACGGCAAAATCACAGAATCTAAAATCTGGTCGTATGTTTTCTGCGGTATAAAAAACACGAGGACAACTGTATTTTAAAAACTCTGTACCATAACATGAATAAATGATAAGATCTGGAGTGTCAGACAATTCTAATTCAAAATGTTTGAATAAAAATTTATATAAACAATGGCTATCCCAAACGAAACCATCATAAAAATCAACAAATTTTATTTTTAATTTCGTTTTAATTTTTATTGGATATTAAATTTTCTGTCATTTTTCTAACTATATTTTGCCAATTATATTTTTCATTAATTAACAGTAAGGACTCACTTGCTAAGTTTTTCAAAATAGCTGGCTTGTTGACAGTATCAATAATCACTTGTTGAAATGCAATGGGATCATTGGCAATTATAATATGTTCATTTTCGATATAATCTATACCCTCAGCGCCAATACTGGTACTAATAACTGGCAAGCCAAAACTCATGGCTTCTAAAATTTTTAAACGAGTACCACTACCCTTCAATAAAGGTACAATAGCAATGTTGTTTTTTTGATAGTAGGGCGCTACGTCTTTAACTTCACCTATAAAATTTATTTGCGGGTCTATTTTTAAAGGTGCGTAAGCATTATCATGACCATTTCTACCTATAACGGTTAAGGTAATACCTTTAATAGTAGTCTTTAATTTTGGCCAAATTGTTTCATAAAACCATAATAAGCCGTTTTTATTAGGCGCATAATCTAAAGATCCACAAAATATAAGGCTGGGCTCAGAGAAATCTTTTTGAACAAACTTTTTTTGAGTTGTCCCGTTAGGTACCACTACCCCTTTTATTCTATTTTTATTTAAGCGTAGAAATTCTGTCACATCATTTGCGCTGCAAGCAAGAAAATAATCAGCATAGGTATGCATATGGCTTTCTTGATGTTTTAGTCTATTAAATGTCTTTTTGTGTTTTTTGATACTCAGGTCATGACTCTGCTTGTAAAGCAGATGGTCAACATTATGTTGGTCAACAATTCTTATAGCATTTGGCCACCAATTTTTTATAGCCTTACCAAGTGCCATGGAAGATAAATGTTCCATGAGTATATAATCGAAAGTTTCTGTTTTAGACAACTGTTTTAGTACTGGGTAAAAATCTAAAACAGTAGCTTCTGCAGGGCCCTTTAAGGTGCCCATATACCAACGATATTTTATAGCATTCATTAATTTAGCTTTAAAGCAATCAAGCTTTAAAGACTTTGCAGGATTAAGTATTTTAATGTTTTTAAAATTAGTGTCAACTATGTCACTTGCTGGCTGAAGAGTAATAAGGGTAACATCAAAATATGTAGCCAGCTCTGTACATAAATGGTAACAGCGTAAAGCACCTCCATTTATAGGGGGTATAAATTCATTATAAGGTATAATATGAAGAAGCTTTTTTTTAATCTTTAACACGTTTTAAAAAACTTATAAATGGTTTACTAATGGCGTTTGCAATACGCCAATTTTTGGACTCTTGTAAAATTTTAACTTTCTGCCTGTCCAGATACATATCAAGACTGTTATTTATAGTTGTATCTATAAAATTTTCCTGGTACTGCTTTGGTAGTTTTGGTTTTAAATACAATGCTGCTTTAATTGCGGCAGTGGCTAAAATCTTGGTACCATTCGTGAAATTAGAATCCCCCATATGGTAATTACACAGTACCTTATCTAGCATGTAATAGTTTTCATCTTTTAATGCTACAAGCACGTTAAACACCCAATCTTCACAGCGGTATTTGTAATCTTCTGGAAAAGGTGCTTCTTGGTCTTCCCAAAGAGAACGTTTATATAATGCTGCATGTGGAGGAAAAGCTACCCCATTGTGCCATTTAAAAAGAATTTGCTCAAGGGGTTTTGTGGTTAATTTTTCAAACTCATAGTATTTGTAAACCTCTTTTTTTTCAAGATAAAATTGATGATCGCAAATACAAACTGCTATCTCAGGATTATCCTCAAATACTTGTACTTGTTCTTTTAACTTGTTGGGTAAAAAAGTATCATCACCATCCAGAAAGTTTACAAAAATTCCTGAGGCCAATTTAAACCCTGTATTTCTAGCTACAGAAACACCTTGATTATTCTGAAACAAATACGTGAATCTTGTATCATCTTTAATAAACTCTTTAATTAGGACTGCACTGGTATCTTTAGAACCGTCATCAACAATGATACACTCCCAGTTTGTATAGGTTTGTGCTACAATACTTTCTAGAGTATTAGTAATGCAATGTGCTTGATTATAGCAGGAAACGATAATAGATACTAATGGTTGTTTCATTAATCTACATTTTTTGATTTGGCAAAGTAATACCAGCACCGTAAACTTAGTTGATCTCCAGCAAGGCGTCTTAGAACTTTCATCTTATAAGTATTGAATTCTGGGAAATGAGGATATAAGTTAAAGGCTTTATTTAAATAATTAATCGCTACACTATTATGCTGCTTTTCTAATTCCATCGCGTGCCAAAATAAATACTGTGCTGCTGTTTTTTGTCTTTTATTAGTAAATAAATCTAACCGTTGGAATTCTGCAATCCATTTATCATGAAATGCTAAAGCGTTTAGAGCTCCACTTGAGGTCATAATACGATCACCATCGTGCTCTCGCCACAAGCCGGTAAGCTTGGGTAAATATTCGAAATTACCTCCGGCAATGGCGCCGCGTAAAAAATAATCAATCTCTTGATTTCTATTAAGGCTTTCATCCCAGAGTCCAATTGTATTTATGAAACTCCGTCTGAATAAAAAACTTAGAGTATGAATGACACGACCTCCGTAAAATTGATCAATAGGATTATCCCATTTCTCACCTTTAACAAGCACATGATTCTTTATTGTGCCGTGATGCCAATTTCCATAAACTCCATCAATCTTCTCTTGGTTTTGGAGTACTGAAACTTGATTTTTAATTTTATTTGGGTACAGTATATCATCTGAATCTAAAAATTGAATAAACTCACCCGAAGCATTTTTAATACCGTTATTCCTTGCACTAGGCGCACCAGAATTTTCTTGTTTAACAAGCTTTATTTCAAACACATCATCATTATTTTGATCAATAAGATGTTTAACAGTTTTTACGGTGTTATCTGTTGAACCATCATCAATAACAATGCATTCTATTGGTCGGTACGTTTGATGATAAACAGATTTTATTGCCTCCTCAACGAGCGATCCCCTGTTATATACAGGAATGATAACCGATGCTAAGGCTTTTTTATTTTCTAAAACTATTTCGGACATGGCTAATGGAATATTTTACTAACACCGACCATAAAATCCTCCTCAAGATGAGTCAAGTTAAAATACTTATCAAAAGCTAAGAATGAAGCTAATCTATATTCTTCTAAATCGGATAAGATGGTGTTCAATGCCTCTAAAGTAGTAGTATTTTCACTTATAGACACCCCACACCTAAACTCATTAAAGAGTTTTGTATAAGATTCATTATGATTTGAAACAATTGGAATGCCGTGTTTAAGAAATAAGGCGATTTTTTGGGATGAAAACGCAGTATAACGATCATTTGCATTGTCATTGCTGTAGATGGCAAAACCTATATCAGCAGAGCAGAGTATATATGTGATTTGTTCCTCTGGTAATTTATCTAAAGAAAAAATAATTTTGTTTTTAACATCAGCTTTTTTTAAAACCTGTATGTATCCATCTATCATTTCGAAACCATGAAAAACAACTAGTACATCATCTTGCAGCGTTTGTGCGGCTTGGATAATCTCTTCGCAGTACCTTTGAGGAGCCATTCCTCCAAAAAACAAGGCGATTTTTTTGTTATTTGGTATATTAAATTTTTCATGAAGAAAAGAAGACTTCTTTTTAATGATTGGCCCTGGCACTGATACAGGTAAATAAATGGCATCATTATTAACCTCATTTGCTTCAAATAAAGCTTTTTTCCTAAACTGGTCTTGAATAAGAGTTGCTTTAGATTGACGATGAAAATACTTTTCGGCATCTCTAAGATGACCTTGAGAGGCTAGCATAGGATGGTTTTCGATGTACAATTCTAAGCTGTAGTATAATATAGGAATATTTAATTTTTGAGCTATTAAGCCACACCATATTAAACCTTGCTTTTCTATTCCTACGCAAAAGTTATATTCTTCATGCTTTATATCGTTATAAGAATCTAACAGTACTTTTCGATCGATTTTTATATGGTTAGAATCAAATAATTGATTTGTTTTGGATTTGTATTTCCTGAAAGTTATCTTATTATACAATTTACCTAAAACACTATTTTCATTTTTATATGCACTTGATATATCTTGAAGCTCACTAACTTCAAAGTTATCGTGGTTCATGGATTCTTTAGAAACAAAGTCCCCTATTTCGAGGTTGTAGCCCAAAAAATCTACATGATAATCATGATTAACAAACATAAGCGCTAAATCTCTACTGTAACTTTGCAAAGGCCAATCATATTGAAAAATAGCGATACGTTTTTTCGGCATTAGGACAATACTTCTTTAATAGATTCAACGATATAAGGGATATGATTAAGATCTAAACCTAAGCCCGAAGGAATATAAAACCCATTACGAGCGATGTGTTCAGCTACTGGATATTTTTCATTTTTGAACAGTCCCATTTTTTGAAAAACAGGTTGCTCATGCATCCCATAAAAGAAAGGGCGCGATCCTATACCCTTATCTTTTAATGCCTTCATTAGGGTTTCTGCAGTTTGGCCATTCTTTAAAACAATAGTATACACCCAATAAATATTTTCGGCATAATTGGTATGAGCCAAAGGAAGTTGTATGCCATTAATGCCATCTAAGTTAGCATTGTAAATCTCACCAATGAGTCTCTTTTTATTTATAGCCTCGTCAAACCGTTCTAGTTGTGCCAAACCTATTGCAGCTTGTAGATTAGTAATTCTAAAATTCCAGCCTAACTCATCATGTACAAAACGTCTTTCGGGCTTAAAACAAAGATTCCTGAGAGATCTACATTTTTGAGCTAAAGCATCATCATTACAAACAATCATACCGCCCTCTCCTGTAGTAATGTGTTTATTTGGGTAAAAACTAAAAGTGCTTATATCTCCAAAGCTACCGCAAGGCTTGCCTTTATATGTTTGGCCATGTACCTCAGCGGCGTCTTCAATAATTTTTAAATTATATTTTTTCGCCAAATCTAAAACAATGTCCATTTCTACCGGCAGGCCGTAGATGTGAACCACCATAATAGCCTTTGTTTTTGGTGTTATTTTAGCCTCGATTTGACTCACATCCATATTAAATGTCAATGGATCTGCATCTACCAATACCGGTTTTGCTCCTGCCCTTATAATAGCAGTAGCACAACTAATAATAGTGAACGTTGGCATAATAACCTCATCACCATCAGTAATGCCCAAAGCAGCAATAGCTGCGTCTAAAGCAACAGATCCATTAGCAACAGCAATAGCGTGTTTTCTGTCTACGGTTAATGCAAATTTATCTTCAAAACGTTTTACATAAGGCCCCTCTGAGGAAATCCAACCCGTAGTTATACAATCTGTGACGTATTTTAATTCGTTACCATTTAATCTGGGTTCATTTACGGGTATAAACATTATTTTATAGTTAGTTGTTTTATACTAGATTCAAAACGCTCTTTATCACTATCACCCGCATATGGGCCTTGTTTCACTTCAATCATTTGAGTTTCTTCAAGCATTTCAAAACCATGACCGCCAGATGCTAAGAGTATAACGTCTCCTGTTACTAAAATAACGCTTTCTAAATAGAGCTTCTCATCTGTATATAAGTCTACACGTACCTTCCCTTTTCTAATTAGTAATACCTCTTGAGTGAAATGAACTTCTCGCATTACCAAATTATGAACATGTGGCTCAATTTGTTTTCCTTTTGGGTGTTTCATGTAGGCCAATTGCTGTGAGAAATCATTGGGTGTGAAAAATTCTAATCCCTCTTTCTCATAATTGGCAGTAATAATAAGCGCAATGATTTTTTGATTATGGGTTATAGTCTTCATTTTTTGTTTGTTTGTTTTTTATTATGACAAAATATATGCGCTTAAGTATAAATATTGGTGAGAGGTTGCTTTGAAATCTTTGATAAAATTTAGGGTTGAGATAAGCCACAACTTTTTGAAATGCTTTTTGAAATAATGTTATGTGTTCATTATTTAATATTTTGAGAGTTGTTTTTCTCCAATTTACCCAATCCTCTATATTAAAATATTTTAATTGTATGAGTTTTAAATGAGCTATAAATACATCTAAACCAGCATGCTTTTTAATTTCTAGCTCATGCTTGTTAACAATATAACTGTAACCAAGTACATCATTTTTTTTATGTTTTGAAATAGTAGCACCCTCATGCAGATTATATACAAATAGTGCCTCTACATTAAACACAAAATCTTCGTGTTTAGCAAGTCTAATTGCCGTATCCCATTCTTGAAAAGCGACTATCTCTTCATCTAAAAAGTTTATGGCCTCTAGATTCCTTTTTTTCACAAATAACCCTTGAAACATTGGTCCTGTTTGACATAATAATTTTTTGTAGGTGTCCTCTGAAACATCTGGGATTGAAAATTTTTCTCTAGAAACACCATTATCTACAAAGGCATCACAATAAACAATATTGGATTTCGTATTTAACGTAACCATATATTGCTTTTCTAAATATTCTGGCATCCACTGGTCATCAGAATCTAAAAAAGCGATCCATTCCCCCGTTGCTGCTTTTATGCCCTTGTTCCTGGCTTTTTGTGCTCCTGAATTTTTTTGAAGTGGTATAATTTTAACTAACGGGTGATTGTAATGTTTTACTACCTGCAGGGTATCATCAATAGAACAGTCATCAACAACTATAATTTCTTGAGGCATTAACGTTTGATTTATTACGCTATCTAGACAATATGCTATTGTTTTTGCTCGATTATAAGTGGGTATTATTACTGTTATTGGGTTAAAGTTCACTATTATTTATTCTTTAAAGATTTAAAGAGATATAAGTGACTATTACCGGTAACTAAAGGATTGCTAGTGTCAAACATATTTACAAAATTCTCTTGCTCATAACCAATTGTTATTACCTGTTTTATAGCTTCTGCCAATTCAGAGCTGCTATTTAAACTAAAACAAGGCATCCCGTTTTCTTTTAAAACTTGAGTTATATTACCCGTTTTACAACCTACAATAGGCGTGTTAAAAAAAGCCGCCAAAAATGGTACTCCAGAATTTAATGTATCTATGCGCGGTAAAAAGACAAAATTTGCTGCCTTAAAATAATGCTGCACCCTCTGGTTTGTTATAAACTCTTGTGTAATACGGTATTTTTTCGACTGCTTAACTTTAAACCATTTTAAACTATTAATGGGTTCTTTAGTTTTACTAAATTTCCAACCTGGCGCTATAAGCAGTTTGTCTTTTGTGTCAATAGCATCAAAGGCCTCCAATACTAAGTTCTTTTCTGAGGCTTTACGCACTTCACCAAAAACCAGCATTACTTTTGTATTGGAGCCAATGTTTAAATGTTTCCTAGCCTCTTTTTTACTAACCGTATTAGGATAGTTTGTAAAAATAGGATGAGGAATTTGTGCTTGAACCTGATGTTCCGGGATAAGATTTTTATACCGTTCTAAATATTCAATTTCACTGTGTTTACCCATGTGTATCACAGCATCTACATTTTTGTAAACAATTTCATATAAAGTTTCAAAACGCTCTGGATTAGGTTGGTGTGGCAAGAAATTATGCCTTGTTATTACAATTTTTGTGCTTTTTTCTTGCCACTTTTTTAAAACCTTTTCTAATAGTAATAACTCTACATCTGTAGGAAGCTTCCATTTAAATAAGTACTCTGGCCAATGCAAATGAATGATATCATAATCGCCTCTATCAAGCCAAAAATCTTCAAAACTAGTCTCTACATTGCAAAGCGAGTTATAACTCTTTATAACTTCTGTTATAAAAAGCTGGTCATCATAAACAGGAACTAGTACCCTCATTTACTAAAAAGTGATTTAATTTGATATTTATAAATACGCCGTGGCCACTTAAAAATATAACCGTTTAGGATTCTGAACATATAGCCAGTTTCTGTTTCTAAGTGCTTATGATAAAAATCTTCTTGAATTAATTTTAATACTTGTTTCTTTTTTTTGAGTGATACTATTGCTTGCCTATAGATGTTTGGTAAAATGGTTTGACTATGCTCAATAACAAAAACATAACGCAGCGCTGTAAAATTAACCAGCAACTGCTTTTTAACTTCTATTTGTTTTTTAGAAAAGTCATGCAGGGTATTAATAATTAATAAATGATCTTTTAAACTCTTTTTTGTGTTTGCATTGTAATCTGTAATTGAGCCTTCTCGTTTTCTGTAATTATACAACACATCAGGTAATACTTGTATTGTATTTGCATAGGTCAATACAGTTGGGGTAAATAAAACATCTTCATGAATAATACCCTCACAAAAACGAATATTACTGTTTTTTAAAAAAGATGATTTATACCCATAAAAGCAAGAGGGTATCCATGTATTGGTTTCTAATTGTTGTACTTTTTTAAAATAATCATGAGCTTGTAAAACACCTTCTTCAACTTGCTTTGTTAAAGGTTTTAAGGCAGATGTGTTATCTAAAAAAACACCATGATTAAAACTAACCATATCAATATTAGATGATTTAAAACAATTAATGCACCTACTTACTAACGAAGAGGCTATTGTATCATCACTGTCTACAAAAACTATAATTTCTCCACTAGCATAATCTAACCCGGTATTTCTTGCACCGCTTAGGCCTTTGTTTTCTTGAGTGATAATTCTCAACCTGGATTCATGTAGGGCATATTCATCTAGTAATTTTAAACTACTATCTGTGGAGCCATCATTTATAGCTATTACCTCAATGGTAGTATAATCTTGAGCAAAAATACTGTTTAAACAATCAAGTAAATAAGCTTCTACATTATACACTGGTACTATTACAGAAACTAGAGTGTCCATATTATCTAGAAATACGTTTGTAACAAAAATCTAATAGCTTGTTAAACTGTTTTAATATTTTCAAGCCTTTTAAACGTCTAAGATTTTCAATATCAGCTATTAGGCTTGATTGCAATGCTTTGTTTTTGAGTTCTAGCTGCATGTAGTTTCTTTCTCTTATAATAGTGCTTTGAATGTATGCTTGCACAAAATCAGGCATAATCGCATTAAGGTATTTATCCCTCTCTTGTTTCACTAAGTTTTTATTTTCTGGCTTGGTGCTGACACCTCCTAAAGTAAAAACAGAAATTGCTTTGTTTAAATGATAGGTGCTACAATTATCAATAAGGATTCTTTCCAGAAAAAAGATCCAATCAGAAACAATTATATAATCTGTTTTATATAAACCATAGTTTAAAAACAGCTCTCTTTTAATAAAAGTGGATCCATGAGGAAGTGTTGATTCAAAGAAAAACCCTAAATCTATATTGTCTTTGTATGCAGAGGTGTTTAAAATATTGTTTTTGTTATGTGTTAAATGACCATATACAATGTCCTGAGTAATTGAATTAAAATCAATACTAAGTACATCCTTAGATAAAAGATAATCTCCAGAATTTAAAAACAACACATATTTACCGGTGGCTTTTTTAATACCTTTATTCATGGCATTGTAAATACCTGCGTCCTCTTCAGAAACCCAGTAATCAATTAGTGTTTCGTTTTCTTTTATTACCTCTAGGCTTCCATCTTTAGAGCCACCATCAATTATTATAAATTCAAAATCTTGAAAATCTTGACTTTTTACGCTTTCTATAGTTCTAGAAAGTCCTAATGAGTCATCAAGATTAACAGTAATAATGCTTAATAATTGCTTATTGACTTTCATAAAATTTAAATAATAATGTTATTTGGTTAGCATGTCACTGAACAAAAACTTTAGTCTACCAAAAAATGATTGTGTTGATGTATTATATCCTTGTTCGTTGAGTAAAGATTTCATTCGATTTTCTAATTTATAACGTTGTATAAAACTAAGATTTTTAAACTGTCCCTGCTCACCAGAATTTATATGATTGGGATGCAACAAGGTTTGCTTATCAAATATCTCATCCGAGTCTAAGTTTCTTATTTTTTTAAGTTGATTGTCAATGCTTAGGTCTTCAACAATACCTTGTACTTGAACTTCACTGATATTTAAATCCAAAAAAAATGTAATGTTCTGTACTTCCTTGGTCATATTTTCCATCAATCTCTTGTAGGTGGTTCTGTATGAATTAGGAAAATTAAGCCACTTATAAAAATGAAAATGAATGTCTACAAAAAAATCACTTAACAAAATTTCGTTAAAACTTTTTTCCATCTTATTCATTTGAGAAATAAAAACATCTCTTACGTCTCTATGAACATAAATAAACTTTGAATTTGAGAATAGTCTATTATCTTTAAAAAGATTATGAAAGTTGTGTATTTTTATTAGAGTTGTGAGGCCGTTTGATTTTTTACAGGATTTAAAAAAGGACTCATATTCATCTTCTTCAAGCCAACCATGTACTTCCACATTATCATTAAGCTCAAGGCAAGCTTTAACTATCTGATACTGAAGTGTAGATCCTGATCTAGGCATGCCACAACAAATAATATAATCTGGTTTTTTTATGATTTTATTGTTTATCATATGGATTAGAAAATGAAAGTAATATATTAACACTAAAGGGGGTGTCAAAGGTTCCTTGCCAAGAAAAATTCCCACATTTTTTAATAAACTCTAACTTTGTGTTGATTTCATGTTTTGTTTTTTCATGAAAAATTTTATACCCAATACTCTTTATTTGATCATAAAAATCCCAAATAGCAACTCCAGCCAAATAATAGTTTATTGGGTTAATTTCTAATAATATATCAGGTTTAAATCGTGAAATTGTATGAGTTGCCCCCTTTAAAAATTGAGGCTCATGGCCATCAATATCAACTTTAATAAAATCTAATCTTTCGGTTTTATTTTCCTTAGTATAACTATCTAGAGTTATAGTTCAATTGTTT
>Ga0206125_10005007_pt1 | contig 11397 bp, 8 predicted proteins | sample Helgoland_Spring_4_FD_148598 | JGI IMG/M metagenome (GOLD analysis project Ga0206125, IMG submission 148598) | Pelagic subsurface seawater microbial communities from Kabeltonne, Helgoland, North Sea - Helgoland_Spring_Bloom_20160331_1 | ecosystem: Environmental > Aquatic > Marine > Epipelagic ...
AAATCCTGAGAACACTAGCTTTGCGGCTATTATACACTACAAACTTGAGCCTGAAATATATTGCCTAAAAGGACTACATGCTTTTTTAAAAATAGCCAAACAAAAAAATCTACAAAATTTTCCTATTCATATTAAGGTAGATACTGGCATGCATCGTTTGGGTTTTGAGGAAAATACCATAGACGAATTGATTGCTACTTTAAAGGGAGAATCCACAGTTAAAGTGAAGAGTATTTTATCGCATTTGGCCACTAGCGATGATGCACAACACAGGGATTTTGCAATTAGTCAAATAGAATTATTTGAAAGGTTATCAGCTCAAATTATCAAAGAATTAGATATTAACCCAATTCGCCACATCCTAAATACCTCAGGGATCAGTAATTATCCCGAGGCACAGTACAACATGGTGCGTTTAGGAATAGGTTTATATGGTGTCTCAAATGATCCAGCCGAGCAGAAATATCTTGAAAATGTAGGTACACTGAAGTCAGTAATCTCACAAACAAGGTGGATAGATGAAGGAGAGAGTGTGGGCTATGGCCGAAAATTTATTGCTGATAAGCCAACAAGAGTAGCAACAATTCCGATAGGCTATGCAGATGGAATCTCAAGAGGCTGGGGCAACGGATTAGGATTTGTCTCGATTAAAGATCAGAAAGCGCAAATTTTGGGAAGTGTTTGCATGGATATGCTTATGGTTGATGTGACTGCCATCGATTGTACCGAGGGAGATTCAGTTATTATTTTTGGTGATAACCCAACGGTTCCATACATAGCTAAAAAACTAAATACAATCCCGTATGAGGTATTAACAAGTATTTCTCAACGAGTAAAACGTGTTTTTTATCGATGATAAGTGGTAATTATCGAGATTTTGTTTCTTTAAGATTTTTTTAACATATCTTAGATTTGAAAAAAAAGTATTAATTTAAATTTAAAAGTATGGGATTTTTCAGTGATTTCAAAGCGTCTTTAATGAAAGGCGATGTGTTAAGTTTAGCAACTGCTGTAGTTATAGGTGGTGCTTTTGGTAAAGTTGTGGGTTCGGCCGTTGATGATATTATCATGCCAATTGTAGGTTTACTTACAGGAGGTGTCGATTTTACAACTAAGTTTATTGCCTTGAACGGAGAGAGTTATGCTAATCTTGATGCAGCCAAAACTGCTGGTGCAGCTGTAATTACCTACGGTAATCTAGTACAAGCGATCATAAATTTTGTGATTATTGCACTTTTCGTATTTGTAGTATTACGAGCTGCTGAAAAATTGAAGAAAAAAGAAGAAGCAGCACCAGCTCCAGCAGCACCAGCTGGACCTACACAAGAAGAATTGCTTACACAAATTAGAGATTTGTTAAAAAAATAAGACCGTTACATTATATGTTCCACTTAACCACCCAAGAAATTGGGTGGTTTTTCTTTATTGTTAAATTTGTAACATTTTGTTATTTTTTGTGACCATCCTTGTTTTGGTTTTAATATTACCTACTTTTGTCTGAAATAAATATTAGTCAACAATAAAAAATATAAAATGAAAATAGCAGTTGTAGGTGCAACCGGTATGGTTGGTGAAGTTATGTTACAAGTTTTGTCAGAAAGAAATTTTGTGTCTGATAAGGATGAGCTGATTCTTGTTGCATCTGAAAGATCTATAGGTAAGGAAATAGTATTCAACGGAAAGACCATTACCGTTGTAGGTTTAGGTACAGCCGTAGCGATGCAGCCAGATATTGCTTTATTTTCTGCTGGAGGTGAAACTTCATTGGAGTGGGCGCCTAAATTTGCTGCTGTGGGAACCACTGTTATTGATAATTCTTCTGCTTGGAGAATGGATCCTTCAAAAAAACTAATTGTACCTGAAATTAATGCAGCTGAATTAACCAAGGAAGATAAAATTATTGCAAATCCTAATTGCTCAACGATCCAAATGGTTTTAGCATTGGCTCCTTTGCATAAAAAATACAATATTAAGAGAATTATAGTTTCTACCTACCAATCGATTACTGGAACGGGCGTAAAAGCAGTACAGCAACTCGAAAACGAATACAAGGGAGTAGAGGGTGAAATGGCGTATAAATATCCAATTCACAGAAATGCAATTCCACAGTGCGATTCATTCGAAGAAAACGGCTACACTAAGGAAGAAATGAAATTAGTTCGCGAAACTAAGAAAATATTAAGCGACAACACAATAGCTGTTACTGCTACTGCTGTTCGTGTGCCTATTGTAGGAGGTCACAGTGAAGCATTAAATGTAGAGTTTACCAATGACTTCGATGTAAATGAGGTTCGCGCTATTCTAAAAGCAACAGACGGAATTGTTGTACAAGATAATTTGCAAGAATTTGAGTACCCAATGCCTATGTATGCTGAAGGTAAAAACGAAGTTTTTGTTGGGCGAATTAGAAGAGACGAGTCACAACCTAATACCATAAACATGTGGGTGGTTGCTGATAACTTGCGCAAAGGTGCTGCTACTAACACGATTCAAATTGCTGAATATTTAAGAAGTCACGACTTAGTATAAATACAATTTTTAAGCAAAAGATAAAACCATTTGTTTTAACATTCTTTATGTTTTGTTAAAACAAATGGTTTTCTTTTTTAGGTTTTCCTATCTTTGCTACCGATGCAAAATAAAAAACTCATTGTAAGTCTGTCATTAGTGATGACGGTATTGTTTTCAATACTGTTTCAATCACTGCATACTTATGAGCATTTTTCAAAGCAATTTGCAGAGAAAGAGTGTCATCATAAAAAGAATAATTACGGTGAACCAGAAATAACGCACCAGCATCACTCTGTAGATGATTGTAAAGTTTGTCACTTTAGTTTTGGCTCTTATCTAGCACCTAAAGTTATTGCTTACAAGCTGCTTACCAATTTTAATCAAGCACCTTATTTTTATAAAACTGCAAAAGGAATTTTATCCTTTTCAGGAAGTTTGTACGCCCATAGAGGACCACCAACTGTTTTTACTTAATGAACCCCTTAACTTTTGGGGCGTTGCTGCTGTAAATTCGTTTCGGATTTGAGTCAAAAGCAACTAGCTATTTTTCTTTTTACAAAGAACTATTTTCTCGTATGGTCCAAATAAAATAGAAGTTGTACAAATACTTTTGTTTTATCTAGATGGATACGTTGTATGGTTCGTTTGTTAAACAGAAACTTTATTTCGTAATAACAATACAATTACTTCAATGAAAAATATAATAATCACCCTATTGCTAGGGTTTTCGGCCATACTTCACGCACAAAATTCGGTTTCTGGAACAGTTACCGATAAAGATAAAAACCCAATTGTGGGTGTTTCTATATATGCCCCAGAATTACACAATGGAACAACAACCGATGGAAGCGGAAATTATACTATTTCTAATGTTCCTTCGGGATCTTTAAAATTGGTTTTTGAATATGTCGGTTTTAATAGCCAAACCAAAACCATAAACGTGAATGGAAACACGACTACCTTAAATATTAATTTAGAACAAGCCATTTTTAAAATGGATGAGGTTATTGTTTCCACAGCTTTTAACAAGTTACAATCGCAAAACGTAATGAAGGTAGAGCATGCCACCATCAAAGAGTTACAACAAAAAGGGACAGCGACCTTAATTGAAGGTTTGGCTACCATTCCAGGAGTTTCTCAAGTTTCAACAGGTACCTCCATAGGGAAACCTGTGATTCGCGGTTTAAGTGGTAACCGAGTTTTAGTGTACTCGCAAGGCGTCCGTATGGAGAATCAACAATTTGGTGACGAGCACGGATTGGGTTTAAATGATGCTGGAGTAGAAAGTGTTGAGGTAATTAAAGGACCAGCTTCGCTTTTGTACGGATCTGATGCATTGGGTGGTGTTTTGTATTTCAACCCAGAAAAATTTGCGGATGCAAATACTTTTAAAGCCGATTTTAATCAAAAATTATTCTCAAATACGCTAGGAAGTAATTCTTCATTAGGGTTAAAAACATCGACTGATAATTGGAAGTTTCTCGCTAGAGGGAGTTACAATACACATTCTGACTACCGAATTGCAGGAGGAGAACGCGTGACGAATACACGTTATAACGAAACCGACTTTAAAACAGGTATTGGCTACAGTAACTCCAAATTCAGTAGTACGTTGCGATACAATTACAATAAATTGGATTTAGGTATTCCAGAAGATGGAATCGCTGATCAATCTTCAAGTAAAAATACAGGTTTCCCGAGACAAGGCGTTTTTAGTCATTTGTTGAGTTTAAATTCGGTTGTATACTTCAAAAATACTAAGTTAGATGTCGATTTAGGATATGTATCAAATGATCGTTCTGAATTTGAAGATAGTGATGTAGCAGGTTTGCAAATGAAATTGAACACCTTCAATTACAATGCGAAATACCATCTTCCTAAAGTTGGTGCTTTTGAATCAATTATTGGCGTGCAAGGAATGCATCAAACTAATGTCAACTCAGGAGAAGAATACCTTATTCCGGATGCTACGACCAATGATTTTGGGATTTTTGGTACTGGAAATTATGAATGGGGATCCAATGTAGTGCAGGCAGGATTGCGATTTGATAACCGACAAATTACTTCTATCGAAAATGGTACAATTGGCGAAGAAGGATATTTCAAAGCGGTCGACAGATCATTTGATAGTTTCAATGCTTCTTTAGGATACAAAACCAATCTTGCTCAAAATGTTACTATGCGTTTGAACCTAGCCTCAGGATTTAGAGCGCCTAACTTGGCCGAATTAACTTCTAATGGCGTTCATGAAGGGACGAACAGATACGAAATAGGAAACGAGAATTTGAAAACAGAGCAAAACGTACAAACTGATTTGAATTTGGAATACAACAATAGCCATTTTGAATTTTTTGTAAATGGTTTCTACAATCATATCAACAATTATATTTACACTTCGCCAGCGGGTTTTATGCTGGATAATAACGATGTATTTAATTATATTCAGGACAATGCGAAATTGTATGGAGGTGAAATAGGATTTCATTTTCACCCGCATCCGCTAGATTGGTTGCATTACGAAACGAGCTTTGAAACCGTAACAGGTAAAAAACAAGATGGAGATTACCTGCCATTAATCCCTGCTAATAATTGGAACAATACGATCCGAACCGAGTTTTCTATTAAAAACTGGTTAGACCAAGGATTTGCTACACTTAATTTAAGTTCTACATTCAATCAAAATAATGTCAGTGGTTTTGAAACGGCTACTAATGGCTATACCTTAGTTAATTTAGGTTTTGGCGGTAAAGTAACTTTGGGTAAAACAGTATTCAATGTTAACCTAAACGGAAATAATCTATTCGACAAAAGATACATTGCACATCTATCCCGACTTAAAAATGATGGAATTCCGAACATAGGAAGAAACATCGTGTTAGGCGTGAATTTCACTATTTAAATTTTAAATAAGCAGGAAGAAACCTAGCTATTACATTTGTGTAAAACTAGACGCAAGTTTTACGGCCAAATAAAATAGGTACAAGATCAATTTTACCACTGATTTTGTGCCTTTGGTGTTTATAAAACAACAATTTGATGGATTGTAAACCTAAGTTTCGTATCTTTGTTTAACAATTGCATTTAAAGATTAAACAAAATAAAATAGCAGTAAGTAGTAGTGATTAGAACTCCCGTTAATATTGTTTGGTTCAAAAGGGATCTGCGTTTCGTGGATAACGAAGCCTTGTATGCTGCTCACAATTCGGGCTTGCCTTTGTTGTTGGTTTATTTTTTTGAACCATCGGTCATGAATTATGATGATGGGGATGTGCGTCACTGGCGATTTGTTTATGAGTCTATTCAGGATTTACAAAAAAAGTTAAACCCAATCAATGCTACGATCTACTTTTTTCATAACGAAGTAGCTACTGTTTTCAAGGAATTAGTGGGACAGTATGAAATAAAAACCGTTTTTTCACACCAAGAAATAGGGAATAAAGTCACTTATGATAGGGATTTGGCTATGCAAGAGTTCTTTCAGCAAAATAATATCAGCTGGAAAGAGTCGCAAATGCACGGTGTCATTAGGCGTTTAAAATCAAGACAATTTTGGGACAAACCTTGGGAAGAGGTCATGCGCGCTGAACCTAAGATTTTAAACGAACAATTATTAAATGTTGTTCAGTTAGATTCCAATTTTTATGATAAACTAAAGGGTGAAAAACTATCTGATGAAATAACAACCAGAAACACAAACTTTCAACAAGGAGGCGAGTATTGGGCTTGGCGCTATTTAGATAGTTTTGTCAAGGAGCGTTATGTAAATTACAGCAAGCACATATCAAAACCCGCTTTGAGTAGGACGGGTTGCAGCCGCTTATCGCCATATTTAACATATGGTAATATTAGTATGCGAATGATTTACCAGTATACCAACCAGCATTACGAGAATTCTAAGAACAAAAGAGCGATTCTCAATTTCGTATCGCGACTGCATTGGCATTGCCACTTTATTCAAAAGTTTGAAGACGAATGTCGAATGGAGTTTAAAAACGTTAACAGAGCTTATGATGTTTTGGTTAAACCAAAAAACGAGAGCTACATCAAAGCTTGGCAAGAAGGAAAAACGGGTGTTCCCATTGTAGATGCTTGCATGCGGTGCTTAGTAGCGACAGGTTACATTAATTTTAGAATGCGTGCCATGGTGGTATCCTTTTTTACCTTTAATCTTTGGCAGGATTGGCGAGAGTTGCATTTTTTAGCAAGGCAATTTTTAGACTACGAGCCGGGAATTCATTATCCGCAAATCCAAATGCAATCTGGTACCACAGGCATCAATACAATTCGGATTTATAGTCCCATAAAAAACTCAGAAGATCATGATCCTGAAGGGGTATTTATAAAAAAATGGTTGCCAGAGCTAGCTGAAATTCCAGTTAATTTGATTCATGAACCCTGGAAGTTAAACCCCATTGAACAACAATTCTATAATTGCGAAATAGGGAAAGACTATCCAGAACCGATTGTAAATATCGAAGAGACGAGAAAGTACGCCAGCGATATTGTGTGGAGTTTCCGCAAGAAAGACGAAGTAAAAGAAGAAGGGAAGCGGATTTTGAAAAAACATGTTTCTAACCCTAACCGACGAGCAAAAAAGACAAAATCATAATGACACTATTTTTAAAAGCAAATTGGGAAAACATTATAATGGCCAATTATGAAATTGATCCTGACATTCTATTTCCTTTTTTGCCAAAAGGAGTTGAACTGGACTTGTTCGATGGTAAAGCTTACATCAGTCTTGTTGGTTTTATGTTTAAGGATACCAAATTGTTTAATGTGCCCATTCCCTATTTTGGCACTTTTGAAGAAATAAATTTGCGTTTTTATGTGGTTCGAAAAGAAGGAAATACAGTCAAACGCGGCGTTGTCTTTATCAACGAAACCATTCCGTATCCTATCGTGGCTTGGATGGCTAATAAGCTATACAATGAGAAATATACTGTAGTTCCTACGAAGCATCAAATTAGTGATGAAGACGCAACAAAAAAAGTAAATTTTGAATGGCTACTCAATAAAAAATGGAATAGTATTTATGTTGAGGCGGGTACTGAAGCGGTTCCGATGAAAAGCGAGAGTTTGGAGCAATTCATCTACGAACATTATTACGGTTATACTAAAATTAACGAAAATACCAGCGAAGAATACAAATTGCAACATCCGAGTTGGCTTGTAAATAAAGTAGAAAAGTATAAGATAAATTGTGATTTCAAAGCGATGTATGGTGATGCATTCGCAGTTTTGAATACTACAGCTCCTACCGCCGTTTTTATAGCCGAAGGTTCAGCGGTAGGGATAGAATGGAAACGCAACCGATTAAATTTTGATCATGAAAGGAGTTAAAAAGCAAAATTTACCCTCAAAAATGTGTCTGGTTTGCAACCGACCTTTTACGTGGAGGAAAAAATGGGAAAAAGTGTGGGACGAAGTAAAATACTGCAGTGATAAATGCAGAAGCAACAAATAAAATGAGTAAAACAGTACGATTAATTCTTGGCGACCAACTTAATTCTAATCATTCATGGTTTAAGACCGTAGATGATTCGGTAGTGTATGTGACGATGGAAGTGCGCTCAGAAACGGATTATGCCCAGCATCATATCCAAAAAATAGTTGGTTTTTTTGCCGCAATGCAAGCTTTTTATTTGGATTTAAAAGCTAAAAAGCATGAGGTAATCTACATTTATTTGAATGATGAAGACAATTTACAATCTTTCGATAAAAATATTAAAGCCCTAATTGCAAAGCACCAATTTACGCATTTCGAATACCAACAGCCTGATGAGTTTCGGGTTGATGCGCTTTTAAAAGAGCTCTGTTCATCGATTGCTATTTCGACAGCAGTGGTAGATTCAGAACATTTCTATACGTCACGTACTGATTTGGCCGATTTCTTCGAGGGGAAAAAGACGTTCATATTAGAGAATTTTTACCGTATGCTTCGTAAACAGCATGATGTGCTCATGGAAGGCGATCAGCCTTTGACAGGGAAGTGGAATTACGATAGCGAAAACAGAAAAAAATTACCCAAAAACCACAAGCCTACAGCACCCTTAGTTTTTTCCAATGACGTTACTGAAATTCTTGCAGAAGTTAATAAGACAGATGCTAAAACCATTGGAACAATAGATGCAGCTAATTTTGTTTGGCCTATAAATAGAGAACAATCACTAGAATTATTAGATTTTTTTATCGACGAATGCCTGCATTTATTTGGTAGCTATCAAGATGCAATGACGCCAAATGAGTGGTCATTGTATCACTCTAGATTGTCTTTTTCGATGAATATCAAAATGATTTCGCCACAAGAGGTAATCGAAAAAGCAATTCAAGCTTGGCGAGCTAATCCTGATAAAATAGAATACAATCAGCTAGAAGGTTTTGTTAGGCAAATCATTGGCTGGAGAGAGTACATGCGTGGTATCTATTGGTTAAAAATGCCGGAATATGCGACGATGAACTTTTTTAATAATGAAGAAAAATTACCTGATTGGTTTTGGACAGGAAAGACCAAGATGAATTGTTTAAAAGACGCCATCAATCAATCTTTGAATTTTGCTTACGCCCACCACATCCAGCGGTTAATGATTACCGGAAACTTTGCGCTTTTAGCCGGAGTGCATCCTGATGAAATAGACGCTTGGTATCTTGGGATTTATATCGATGCTATTGAGTGGGTGGAGATTACTAATACACGAGGAATGAGCCAATTTGCTGATGGCGGTATCGTAGGCACAAAACCCTACGTAAGCTCTGCTTCGTATATCGATAAAATGAGTCATTATTGCGGAAGTTGTTTTTATAAAAAAGAGGTCAAAACAGGTGACAAAGCTTGCCCGTTTAATAGCTTGTATTGGAACTTTTATGATAAAAACGAAGACAAATTAGGAAAGAATCCACGAATCGGAATGATGTACAATGTTTGGCGAAAAATGAAGCCCGAAGCACAAACAGCCTTACTAGAACAAGCCGATTATTATTTGAAAAACATTAATGATTTGTAAAACTAGTAGAGAGCTACTGGTTTTTATTCTACAAAAATAAATTACGATTACTATGAAAACAGCGATAGTTTGGTTTAAAACCGATTTACGATTAGAAGATAATGAAGCCCTTTTAAAAGCAATTGCACACGGAGACAATGTGCTACCTGTTTATTGTTTTGATGATTCAGAGTTCGAAATCACTAAGTATGGCTATCCTAAAACGGGTAGTTTTAGAGCACAGTTTCTATTGGAATCTTTAACTGATTTAGACGGGAACTTACGTAAAGTAGGTTCAGGATTACTAATTTTAAAAGGAAAGCCCGAAGAGGAAATTCCCAAAATTGCTGCGCAGTACAAAGCGCAAAAAGTGTTTGCAAAAAGAGAAGTAGCCTATGAAGAAAAACAAACCGAAAAGAGGGTGCAGGAAGCACTTTTTAAGATGCGTTGTGAGCTAGAAACCTTGAGCACAAGTACGATGTATCATGCCGAAGATTTGCCTTTTGCAATTAAAAATATTCCTGATGTGTTTACACAATTCCGTCGTAAAACAGAATTAGACGCGACCGTTAGAGCGGTTTTTGAAAAACCAGAGAATATTACTTCTCCTGAAATACCTGAATTATCTTTGCCCACATTAGAAGAATTAGGTTTAGAATATACACCTATTGATCCTCGTGCTGCCATACAATTTAAAGGAGGAGAAACAGAGGCATTAGCAAGATTGAATCATTATTTTTATGAAACGAAAAATCTTTCTGTTTACAAAGAAACAAGAAACGGAATGGTGGGTGAAGATTACTCTTCAAAATTCTCTGCTTGGTTGGCTCTAGGCTGTATTTCTCCAAGAACTATTTATGATCAAGTCAAAAAATACGAGGAAATGTATGAGGCTAATGATTCTACTTATTGGTTGGTTTTTGAGTTGCTGTGGCGCGATTTCTTTCGTTTTATGTTTAAAAAATACCAGACCAAGTTTTTCTTGTATGCTGGGATTAAATCCGATAAGCCCAATTCAAAATCCTTGAATGAAAAATTACTCTCGCAATGGATTAATGGCGCAACCCCATCCGATTTTATAAATGCAAATATGATCGAATTGAAGCAAACAGGTTTTATGAGCAATCGAGGCCGACAAAATGTGGCGAGTTATTTTTGTAACGAACTTAATATGGACTGGCGATTAGGAGCGGCTTACTTTGAATCTCAACTCATCGATTATGATGCTTGTAGCAATTGGGGAAATTGGGCCTATCTTGCAGGAGTAGGTAATGATCCAAGAAAACACCGTTATTTTAATATCGAGAAACAAGCTAAGGATTACGATAAAGACAGTGTATTTAGAGATTTATGGTTAAAATAAATCCTTAAATAAAGTGCCTGAGGTAATCTTTAACATTTTGCATGAGTTAGGAGACAATTGATTTTCTTATTTTTGGAGGAACCAATAAAAAAAGACTAATGAAAAAATTAATTCTAATAATGGCAGTTACTGCAACAACCGCATCTTTTGGACAAAGTCCGCTAAAATATCCCCAAACTAAAAAAGGAAATGTAGTGGATACCTATTTTGGTACTCCAGTTAATGATCCGTACCGCTGGATGGAAGACGACCGTTCTGATGAAACAGCTTCTTGGGTAAAAGCGCAAAACGAAGTGACTTATGGTTACTTAAACCAAATTCCGTTTCGTGCGGCTCTAAAATCAAGATTAGAAAAATTATGGAATTACGAAAAAATAGGCGCTCCCTCTAAAGAAGGGAATTTTACTTATTTTTCAAAAAATAACGGACTGCAAAATCAGTCGGTAATGTATAGAAAAGATGCTAAGGGCAAAGAAGAAGTTTTCTTAGATCCTAACACTTTTTCTAAAGATGGAACGACTTCGCTTGGTGGAATCGATT
>Ga0206125_10005009_pt1 | contig 11394 bp, 8 predicted proteins | sample Helgoland_Spring_4_FD_148598 | JGI IMG/M metagenome (GOLD analysis project Ga0206125, IMG submission 148598) | Pelagic subsurface seawater microbial communities from Kabeltonne, Helgoland, North Sea - Helgoland_Spring_Bloom_20160331_1 | ecosystem: Environmental > Aquatic > Marine > Epipelagic ...
TTATTCGTCTGACATCACCGCCACATTGCTTTTTAAAAGTAATGAGATGTGTAGCCCGCTTCGGCGGGCTTTTTCTCCTTAATTTTGTTGATTTTGAGTTTTGACAACCTTTTTATAAAAATTTGTTCTGTTTTGGTACTCAAAAGGTGCCATCTAGGAACTCTAACATAAATCGTCGAATTTAAGTTTCATTTGCTCCGAGTCTTTTGGCTCGTCGCTCTAGCAAACGAAGGGAAGCATTCTGATGCGTATTTTCATTTGTCTGACAGTACCTAAATATCGCTTTAGACAGGCGGTGCAGCACGCTCTGTAATCAGCTGACGAGCAGTTACCCGTTCACGGTGGATCATATACAAACCTGCACCAATTATTATCGCTATGCCCGCAAGGCTGATCGAGTTGGGGAAATCATTGAACACTAGGTAGCCCAGTAGTGTTGCCACAGGTAACTCCAAGTACTGTAGTGGAGCAAGCGTGGACGAAGGCGCTAAAGAGAGCGCATAAGTCATCATCATATGGCTTAACGTGGCGAAAAAACCCACCCCTAGCAGCCAAAGCCAATTAATTCCGGTTGGCCGCACTAATTCAAGAAATTCAAAACCTGCGCCTTGGCCAAAAACAAGCATAGGTAGACACAGTAAAGTTGCAAATGTGCCAGTATGAAATTGCAAAGTTATTGGATGCATTTGGCGGGATAAACTACGTGTGACCATTATATAGCAGGCGAACCCAACGGCTGTAGCTACCGGAAAAAGAGCTATGGCACCGAATGCTGAAAAGCTGGGTTGGATTACCAACAAAACGCCTAAAAATCCCACTGCTGCGGCTCCCACGCGACGAGGGCCAACTTCCTCTTTCAGATAAAATTTCCCCACCAATAGAACGATGAAGGGTGCAACAAATACGATTGCCAACGCATCGGCCAATGGCATGACGCGGATGGCCGCAATGAAGCAAAATGTTGATGTTAATAAAAAGGTCGCGCGCAATAACATTGCCAGCCATTGTTTGCGTGCAACCTGGAAAGGTAACCCGATGAGCCAAACAACCGGCGCCATAAGTACGCATTGCACAATAAATCTTGCAGTGGTGATCTGCCCCACGGCAATAGTGTCAGAAGCCAACTTGGCCGCTACATCCAGCAAGGGTGCTGTAATGCAGAACCCAAGCATGAGGAACACACCACCAAGAACGTTATCAATCGAGGGTGCGTAAGAATTGTTGTTGCTCATAAAACGCCGTTATCGTTTCCTTAAACGCGCGTCTATTCTTTAATGCGAACCTTCAAAATTCATTTGCGAGCTATGCCGTAAAATGTCAGGTTAATATTTGTACTTTGAAACGTGTTAGACTTTGTCTGGCAACCCCCGCATCGGTGTTAATCGAAATATCCAAGGATGCCATATGACTGATTATTCGTTCGAATTTACTCATGCAATCACCCGTCGTCCTGCACGCAGTGTTGTTAATGGCCTGCGTGCTAAAGATTGTGGAACGCCAGATTTTGATCAGATGTTAAAAGATCACGCACATTATGTGGCAACTTTGCGTGAGACAGGTGCAGAAATTATTGAACTTCCTGCACTAGATAAATTTCCTGACGCAGTGTTCGTCGAAGATGATGCTCTTTGTCTCAAAAATTGCGCAATCCTAATGCGGCCAGGGGCAGTGTCTCGCATGGGCGAGGTCGCGATGATAGCGCCTGCTATTCGCGCGCAATACGATGATATTTCTGAAATCACTGGTCCAGGATTTATCGAGGGAGGTGATATTTTGACAACTTCTCGCGAAATTTTGATTGGAAAATCGGCAAGAACAAATGCCGCAGGCGTAGAGGAATTGAGGGCGATTGTTGAACCGCGTGGATACGTGCTCCGCGAAGTTCAAACGCCGCCAGATGTGCTGCATTTCAAGACTGATTGTTCTTTGCTTGACGGAAACACGATCCTGTCTACCAAGCGACTGGATGCCTCTGGGTGTTTTGAAGGGTACCGTGTGCTACACACCGCAGATGGTGAAGAATCTGCGGCAAATGCCATTAGGTTTAACCAATTTGTCATCATGGCTGCCAACTTTCCCAAAACGGCCCTAATGCTGCGGAAAAACGGGTATGAAGTCCGTGAGATCAACAATACTGAATGTGCTAAAATTGATGGTGGGATGTCCTGCCTAAGCTTGCGGTTTTAAGCCACACTCATGCGAAAAATTTAAGCTCAGCTACTTGATGGTTGTTCCCATTTGTGTGGACAGCACCCAAATCACTTTTCAGTACGCATCGAACTTTGCCCAAAAAGATGCTTCACGCTCGTGTCTAACTCTCAGTTCATCAACATACCGGTCATGACTCGGGAACAGTCCGAATGTATCGACCTTGGGTGCAACGGCATCACAATCATTTAGGTGGCTCGCCGCATGCCCGTATCGCGACGTACGACCCTCAGTAAGTGCGAAGGTAATCATTGCTCGCCAAAGCAATGTCGCTGCGAGTGGATGTCGTTCTCTAAGAGCATCAGCTGCCATTGTAAGCAACTCGTAGTGGTCACCCTCCAGTTCATCAGCACGTGCCTTTATCAATTGGGCAGCCGTTGATAAATCAGACCACTTCAAACAGAAATGCAGAGCTTCCAGAACATCAGGATATGTTAGCGCATAAGCGCGGGCGCGATCTTCAGCTTCAACATCCTCAAAATCAGCTAGTCCTTTCAGAAAAGCCCGCAAGTGATCGACGCTCAGTCTATTCTCAAAACAAAGCCAACGGTGTGCTTGTGCGCCATTATGGCGACCAAGTACCGTCAAGGTCGAGATATAAGCATCATCCCATTGTTCTTGACCAAAGCTGTCCCCATCATCTGCAACATTACTTAAAAGCACCAAAGCATCTTTGCCTTTGTTATTTTTAAGCAAGAGCAAAGCAACCTCAGCGGCGACGACCTTGTTCCGTAGATCTTCTGACGAATACAGCCCGATATAGGCATCCGTATCTCCACCCGCTGTTGCAATTTCTTGCAGGCATTGTTGAACAAAGCGCTGCTTCCGTTTGGCGCTTTGATCTGCCTCGCCCCGTAATTCACGCAAGAAGAGAATGGCGTCATGTTCAACTTTTGATTCAAAGAGCGGTGTGTCAGCAAAGCGCTCAACATGCGCCTTGAGATATGACAAGCCGGCCTTGCCAAGCGTGGGTGCCAAAATACTAATGATCCCGTCCCATTCGCCATATGCATTATCAGAAACTACCCTCCAAACACGATCGGCAAGTGTTTCAGCATCAAGAACTGTGCAAGGTGCAATATCCGCAAAATGCAGGATTGCAGACTGGAAAACTTCACCAATATCACCCCGACGGTCATCTGTGCGCTCATAAAGCGATGGTGCGAGTTCGATAAATTGCCACAAGAGATCAAATGCTGTTGTTGGATGGTCCGGCGCAATTTTATTGACGATCATCACTACTTGTGTGTCGAGGTCTTTTACCAACGCTTTGCGTTTACGCCAGCTTACGAAGCCCTTAGATTTGCGTAGGGAGGCAAGCCGTTTGCGGACCTCATGGGCAAGTTCTGTTGTCCCGAGATTATGACTCAGTTCGAGACGCAGACGACGTTTTATATCTGCGCTTCCTTGGCTGACCTCTATTAAAAGATTGGCTAGGCGATCAGCGCCAAGATCGGCAAGATTAGCCTTATTTAGGGTTCTCTTAGACATATTTTCAATTTAGCTATTTTGTACAGCGCCGCCAGTGGAAAGCGGGATCACTTAATTCAATCGCTTTAGTTGAGCCGTACAAGGCAGGCCCGGGTCCCCCTATCCCAGGGCGCCGCGTCTCGGACCACGGGCCTTTAGTATTAGCCCTGTAAATTCATTTGGGGGTAATTTTGTTTTGTATTGCAACTTCTACTCACGCCTTAAATTTCAGACTGAACCGCGCCGCCGCTATTATTGAGTGGCGCCAACTATTGAGCGCATAGATTCAGGCTGGGCCAGCAATCCGATGCGAGTTCTCATTCGTCTGACAGCTGGCTGAAAACGCGTCAGTAAGTTTGAAATGGGGAACTCTTAGTAAAGCCCAAAATACTCAGCTTGCTCCCATTCGGATACGGTAAGGTGGTAGCGGTTCCATTCTGCTTGGCGGATGGTTGTTAGGTAGTCTACGAATGCATCACCCAAAGCTGTTCGGTAGAATTTTGATCTGTCGAAAAGCTGGATTGCGCGAAGCAGGCTATCTGGCAAGTATGGGGCATCGGTCTCGTAAGGGTTTTCCACCGGATCGGGGGCCGATAAGCTGCATGTTAGCCCATCTAAGCCGGACAAGATTTGGCTGGTGAAGAAGTAGTAAGGGTTGGCTGCAGTTTCGGCCACGCGGTTCTCGATGCGTGAGGCGGGATCGCCGGCTTCCATCAGGCCACGGATCATCGCGCCTCGATTATCACGGCCCCATTGGATGCGGTCGGGTGCCAGTTGATGTGGGCGGTAGCGCTTGTAGCCGTTGATGGTGGGGGTTGTGAGCAGGCAACTTTCGGAGGCATAGGCCAAAAGCCCTGCGATCCAACCGCTTGCCTCATCACTAATAGTGCCATCTGCGTTGGGGATCATCATGTTGCGACCAGTATTACGGTCCACCAAAGACTGGTGGAGATGCCACCCGCTGGCCGCGGTGTTCTCAAGGTTGGGGCGACACATGAACGTGGCGTGCAGCCCGCGTGCGGCACAGACCTCTTTTACCATGGCACGGAACATCATCATGTTGTCGGCATGCGTCAGAGGGTCGGCTGGATCAAAAGTGAACTCAAACTGGCTTGGGCCCATTTCGATTTCCATCGAACGGACGGGCATGTTCATCGCCTGACAGTAGCGGCGTAGCGTGTCTAATATCGGCTCGGCTTGCGCGTAGCGGTCTTCTGTCAGAAATTGATAGCCGGGTGTGAGATTGCGAGTCTGAGCTGGCTGGCTGGGCATGGTGGCGTTGGCATGCTCTAGCATTTGATCAGTTCGCTCGAAGACATGAAATTCGACCTCAAGCCCGACCACGAGATCTAGGTTGCGCGCAGCCAATTTAGTAATTGCCGATTTGAGCATATCTCGCGGCGAAAACGGCATAACTGCACCAGATTTGAAGCGCGGATCACAGAAAATCCACGCGGAATGGGGCGACCAGGGCAAAATGCGGAAGGTTGCAGGGTCCGGCAACATCAAGATGTCACCAGCACCAGCCATATTACCTTCAGAATTGCGATTGATGCCGGAATTTGCAGACCAAATTGGAAAAACTGTGCGGTGCGAGGTATCTTTGAGCAGTAAAGTCGATGGCGCGGCAAGCCCACTGGTAAAGATAGAGGGTAGCGCATCTGCAACGATAGTTTTGCCGCGCAAGATGCCATGTTGATCAGCAAACAAGACGCGGACCGTTTCAAGATCACTATCCGCAACCCGCTTTAAAAGTGCAATAGCGGCACCGACCGTCGTTGCATCTAGCAGGCCAGCCCTGGATAGTGCGCCGTTCTCAATCTGCTCTTTAAATTCGTTCAAATCGTCGCATCCCAATCGTTACATCCTTCCCGCCGTGCACGGTCGCTCGTCTCAAAAGCTTCACGCCACGCATCTTTGTCACCGATGGTATCGTTTGAGATAGGGCCGTAGATGGTTTTCACGTCTTCGCTACCCACCATTGGCAATGCGTCGGGGCTACCTTCGCTCAAGCTAGCTATAGCGGCGCGCAGCATACGGCGGTATTTGATAATTGCGACATCGGTTTTGCCCAGATGTTCCTTGGTCCGGTCAAAGATCGCTCCGGGGCTTTCGACCGCCCATTGATCGTGCACGTTTATGTCTAAACCCATGCCAGTGTAGGTCTTACGCTTCTGTTCTTCTGGGTTAAAGCCGTAGGTGTTAGTTTTATTTTTTAGTGGCGCGTAATCTGGCAAGCGGTGTTCTTTTAGGCGTTGGGCACGCATGACCTCTTTGTCGACTGGTTTATCAAAACTGGTGAACATTGAATACCAATAGCAATGCTCGTCATCAATGGGGACGTGCCACTGCGTGATAATCATCTCGCTGCTCATTGGGATTGAAATTGCTTCTGGAAAGATTTGATTGGTGATGCGGACATGGGTTTTGTCGTTGTCCAGATGCCGCAGTGCGATGATCCGCATCCCGTAATCTGTTTCCTCGACCGAGATGTCGGGACGTGGATAGTCACGCAGTAATTTAGTCATCGGGATGTCAGTGTCGGCAGCCTTGTCGCGGAATTGTTTGCCGTAGCTATCCTCTGGATCTTCATCCTCGAGAAAGCGATGCAAGAATGAGGCGTGTGCGGGGTCAATTCCCACTTCCATGGCTTGCAGCCAGTTGCAATCCCACATGCCTTTGAATGCGAAAACATGTGTGTCAGGAGCACGAAAACAGTCAAAATTGGGAAACTCAGGGGGTGCGCCAGGCCCCATATAAGTAAAAATGATACCGTTTTTTTCTATCACTGGATAGGAGGTGTTTTGGATGCGCTCGTGCATCCGTGAGCCATCGGGTTCGCCGGGTTGCTCGACACATTGGCCATCACGGTTGAAGTGCCAGCCGTGGAAGGGGCAGCGCAAACCGTTGTCTTCGAGCCGACCATAGCATAGATCGGCCCCGCGGTGCGGACAGGCGCGCCCAATTAGGCCCAACTCACCGTCACTGTCACGAAACAATACAAGGTCTTCACCCAAAAGCTTGACTGGCACAACGGGGCGATTGCCTACCAGTTCATCACTAAGTGCTGCCGGTTGCCAATAGTGACGCATAACCGCGCCAGCGTCGCTGCCCGGGCCGGTACGGGTCAGCAGATCGTTAAGTTCTTGGCTGATCATGTAATATCCTGACGTTTAAATTGTTCGCATAACGCATATTATCTGGCGTTGAGTACACATCTCGAAAGCATTAACTGTCAAGATGGTACTGTTAGACAAAACTAACTTGAGACGCGGAGGGCGGTTTTATATCCTCGCCGTATGACAAAACACTTCCCATTTCGCTATTTCAAAACGAGCCCTGAGATCATCCGCCTGGCGGTAATAATGTACGTTCGGTTTCCACTCTCACTCCGTAATGTGGAGGATTGATTGAGAGCGGTTGCTTGCTCGTGGACCGCTTTTGTGACTGCTTTTTGAAATCTGTATTATTTTAAGTATCTGACAATAAATATTTTATTAAAGTAGATTTTGCCGTGTGGGGGCACCACATTCCATTATAAAGATATTACATATCAACGTGGTAATTATTATTGATGAATTTATTCCCCCCTTTGGTTGACCATACCCGCTATTTCCGCCACGCGCCCGCCCGCATGCGCGTCGATACAAACTTGTTTGACTTGGCGCTTGATTACGCAGCTGTTTGCCTGCTGAGGCCGTAGTGGCTCGCTGAAGGCGCAACAGGGGCTGGGTGAGAGGGCACAAGAGCGTCACTTCTGCTCACGTCCCAATTTCAAGCTCAATCGAAGCGCCGCTCTTATTGAGTGCCGTCAATTATTGAGCGCATAGGGTCAGGCTGTGCCAGTAATCCGATGCGAGCTCTCATTCGTCTGACAGCACCTTAGTGTCTGCTGTGGGGGAATTTCTGTCGACTATCCTTTATTGAAGCGGGTTTCATTTGGGCTTACCGTAATACGGTAACCTCGCTGCAATCATCAAATTCTCGGAAAGGAACGCGCCCCATGATTTCCTATGTCACAGTTGGTGCGGATGACATAGTCAGCGCAGAACGATTTTATTCTGCGTTCCTACCAGCCCTTGGTTACAAAGTAGAAGAGTATCATGGTGACCTAAGTTACATACCGCCCGTGCAACCCGGTCAGTCCCCCGTTTCGCCAGATTTTTACGTTAAATCTCCCTTTAACGGAGGTCCCGCCTCGGCTGGGAACGGTGCCATGGTCGCATTTGAGGCGCGCAGTCAAAGCCAAGTCCGTGACCTTCACTCGGCAGCACTTGTGGCAGGTGGCTTTGACGAAGGCCAACCCGGCTTCCGCGCTTCGTATGGACCTCATTTCTATGTCAGTTACCTTCGTGACCCTAACGGCAACAAGATTGCATTGTTTTGTGACAATCCGGACGAACCCAGTCGAAACGGATAACGGGGGGCATTGCCGACATTCGTTCATTTTTTAGCATCGGTTAAAGTCGGCTCTAAGCAGCCCTTCTGAGGCGGCTCTGGTTCACTTAAGGCGCTTCACACGCTGAGCGTGGGGTTAGGTTGGGTGTGTGGGCCTGCAGGAACGCCATCTCTATTCATGCACCAATTTTAAGCTGAACCGCGCCGCCGCTCTTTCTTAGTGGCGCCACCTATTGAGAGCATAGATTCAGGCTGCTCTAGCAAGCCTGTGCGAGTTCTCACTCGTCTGACAGCACCTTTTTAATTTAACCTAGTTTATCCGCTATTGACTGTTACTGCTTGACCATTGGCTGCATACGATTGTCCAATAGCGGCAGCATGCTGCATTAAATTGTAACCCATTTAAGTTAAGGAGAGCTGCAATGGCTTGTCGAATTTTGATCCTTGGCGGAGGATTTTCCGGCTTCTACGCGGCGCGTAATATTCAGAAACTAATGGGGCGAGAGAGCGAAATAGAAATTGTGAGCCGCGACAATTACTTTGTATTTCAACCTCTTTTGCCGGAAATTGCAGGAGGGGCAATTTCCGCTATCAACGCTGTATCGCCACTGCGGTTTTTGACTAAAGGCATTTCAATGAGAAAGGCCGAGATCGACAGCATAGACCCTAAATTACAGCAGGTGACGGTCTTTCAGGGCGTGCAGCGTCGGCCAACGATATTGGAGTATGATCATCTTGTGATTGCGCTCGGTTCGGGGAGTGATTTGTCAAAGACACCGGGATTGAGTGAACATGCTTTTACAATGAAAACTCTGAGTGATGCGCAGCGTTTGCGCGCACATATTATCGAACGCCTCGAACATGCGGATATCACGCGTTTGCCGGAAGTTAAAAAAGGGGCTTTAACATTTAGCGTGATTGGTGGTGGATTCTCAGGGGTTGAAACGGTTGGTGAAATCAAGGAGTTGATTGATCGATCTTTGATCGATTATCCTAACATTCGCACATCGGAAATAAGAGTTGTTTTATTGGAGTTTTCCAACAAAATTTTAAATGAGATGCCCGAAAGTTTGGCTAATTATGCATATGCCAATTTAGAAAAGCGTGGAATTGAAATTCAGTTGGGCGTTGGCGTGGCCAAAGCAACAGGCACTCAGCTTGTAACGAGCGAAAATGAGGTGATCGATACGCGCACCATAGTTGCAACTATAGGCAACACCCCCTCTGCTATTGTCGCAAATATGCCACTTAGTTTGCAGAATGGCCGTGTTTTGGTGGGGCGTGACTTCCAAGCTGAAGGTCAAGATAATATTTGGGCAATTGGTGATTGCGCACTTATACCGCTTACTGAAAACGCAACCAAAAAAGAGGATTTCGCTCCACCTACCGCACAGTTTGCAGTACGCGAAGCGGCCCATCTTTCTCTGAACATCAAAAATGTCATCGAGAGGAAAAATACGAAGCCTTTTAAATATAAGTCAAAAGGTGCGTTGGCTTCTCTAGGTGCTGGCCGTGGAGTTGCAGAGGTTTTAGGTCTTAAACTTACTGGTAGGGTGGCTTGGTTACTTTGGCGGGTTTATTATATTTCTTTTCTTCCAGGGGCGCAGGCTCGGGTTTCGGTTTTGTGGAACTGGCTGATGGATGGTGTATCCCGCCGGTCTGTTGCACAAATCAATTCACAAAACGACCCGGGAACGCGATACGTTTGCTACCGTGCGGGTGATCGAATTTATGAAAATGGTTCCCGTGCTGATGGGCTTTATACAATAGTTTCTGGATCAATACGCATTACAAGCACTAACGACGAGACTGGATTGGAAGAGAACCGTATTTTGAGCAAAGGTGAGCATTTTGGAGAGCTTATACTCCTAGGTGCAACTCGGCGTATCGCTACAGCGGTTGCAGTTGAGGACACGAAGGTTTTGGTTGTTACACGGCAAGAGTTTTTGAAATTATCCGAGGGTCTACCATTTTTTAACAACTATTTTTCGGAGCATCTAAAGGCCTCAGGTCTTGGCGATAAAATAGTAATGACGAAATAAGACTTGCTGCATGGTTCGTTGGGTTAAAAGGTGACCGAGGGGGGAGAGATGTGATTGAGATCATTTACTATGGATTTTTCATGGGCTTAGGTGCCACCTTGGCTATGGATCTTTGGGCTGTCATTCAACATCGAATATTGAATTTACCATTGCCAAATTGGGCGATGCCGGGGCGTTGGTTTGCGCATCTATTCAAAGGCCAGGTTTTTCATCGAGATATTACGCAAGCTAAAGAAGTTCCAAGTGAACTGCTTTTAGGCTGGCTGTTTCACTATGGGGTTGGTGTTGCATATGGTATATTGTTTCTGCTCATTGTGGGAACGGAGTGGCTGGCAAACCCCGGGTTTTTGTCGGCTTGGATATTCGCATTGGTTACGATTGTAGCGGGTTGGTTTGTCCTCCAACCAGGAATGGGCCTAGGCTGGGCGGGTAAAAATACACCGGCACCATGGAAAACAAGAGGCGTTGGATTGGTCGCTCATACAATTTTTGGTCTGGGCTTGTGGGGATCTGGCTTATGGATTGGCTAGGAAGTTCGAAACTCAATTTACTGGGCGTAGACAGGTGAGCGGTTTAGCAATGAATTTTCTACTGTTACTGTTACTGTTACTGTTACTGTTACTGTTACTTTGCTTGAAGTTGGTGGGATGAATTTATTGATAGCGTGAATTATAAAAAAGTCTAAATTCCGCTATTTTAAAACAAGCCCAGAGCTGAGGCCATGGTCCGATCAAGGCGCAACACAGGCTGGGTGTGGTGTTAGGTTGGCTGTGTGAGGGTGCATGAGCGCCGCTTCTACTCTCGAGACAATTTCAAGCTCAATCGAAGCGCCACTCTTACTGAGTGGCGTCAATTATTGAGCGCAAAGATTCAGGTTGCGCCAGCAATACAATGCTAGTTTCCATTCGTCTGACGGCACCGCGTGGACCACTTCAAAGGGGGAGGATCAATGGGAATGAGACCCAAGAAGCCGGGCACAGAGCTAGGCTGTGTCGTTGTCCAAAAACACCGCTGCAAAGAAGGCCTTTATTTCTGCCACTTCAGAGAATGGGACAACCAAAGACACATGTTGATCTGGACGTAGTACCAACACCGCGCCCTGAGCGCGGTCGATCCCCCGCATGTCGAAGATGTCACCTTTTGTTTGGCTCGCGCAAAATGCTTTTTCGTAATCCGTCAGCCCCATGATGCCCTTCTTAGGTTGCAACAAAGATGGCATTTGCGAAAAATCCATCTCTCGGTGAGGTAATTGAAAGACGGCGCGTAAGTCGATTGT
>Ga0206125_10005010_pt1 | contig 11390 bp, 12 predicted proteins | sample Helgoland_Spring_4_FD_148598 | JGI IMG/M metagenome (GOLD analysis project Ga0206125, IMG submission 148598) | Pelagic subsurface seawater microbial communities from Kabeltonne, Helgoland, North Sea - Helgoland_Spring_Bloom_20160331_1 | ecosystem: Environmental > Aquatic > Marine > Epipelagic ...
TGAAACAACGCGGTTATTCACGCAATTATGGGCTAGTTTGCAATCTGGGGAAGCAGATGGCGGAGAGACAGTCCGCCCTAATATAGGTATATAACTTTTTGATTTTATATAATAATCTACTATATAACCAATTATACATACACTTAAACAGATAATGTTGTTTCAGCTTGTTTCAACTATCATCAAGTAGTATCATATTTTTGTGGACTAAAATGTGGACTAAATATGAATATACTTCGTGACGCTCATGCTAAATCAATTAAACCAACAGACAAACCAAAAGCCGATGGTACAGTGGTTGGATTACGCCTCCATCCAACTAAAAAGAAAGGCTTTGGCAAATGGAAGTTACGCTTTTTATCGCCTGTAACAGGCAAAAGGCGTGATATTAGCTTTGGCGGCTATCCTGAAGTCTCCATTACTCAAGCACGACTATTGGCCAATGAAGCACGCAGTCAGATAGCAGTAGGAATTGATCCCCTTAATGAGCGGGTTAACTCAAAGAAAGCAACCCTATTAGAGCCAGATATTTTAACATTCAAAGAAGCTGCAGATAAGGTGCATTCAGAATTGAAGGACGGCTGGCAGAACAAGAAGCATCAAGCACAGTGGATTAACACACTTAATACCTATGTTTACCCTACAATGGGGAATAAGGCGCTTCCAGACATCGAAGTGGTGGATATAGCTGAAGTTCTTCGCCCTATATGGCTAAAGAAGGCTGAAACGGCCACACGGGTCAAACAACGTATCCATCAAGTAATGGAATGGAGTTGCGCTCAAAGCTTAAGAGTTGGAAACCCAGTAAACGGTGTTCAACATCTGTTGCCTAAACAACCAAGCTTATCCGTTCGCGTACAGCACCACCCTGCTATGCCGTGGCGTATTATTCCAAATTTTGTAAAAGATCATATTGGTGAAGCTGATAATGTTAGTCGCGCCTTATTACTTTTTGTGATTTTAACTGCAGTTCGATCCGGTGAAGCGCGCCACGCACATTGGACTGAGTTTGACTTGAAGCAAAAAGTTTGGACAATTCCCGCAGACAGAATGAAAGCTAAAGTTTTACATCGCGTGCCATTATCTGAACCCGTACTAATACTGCTTGAAAAACAAAAAAAACGATCCAAACACAATTTAGTATTTCCATCACCACGAGCTAATAATGTTTTAACCGACATGGCTATAACAAGCTTTTTACGCAAACATAAAGCTATCAGTGACACTCCAGAACGCACAGCAACTGGCCATGGGTTCAGATCATCATTCCGCGATTGGGCAAGTGAAAATACATACCCAGAGAATTTAGCCGAATCCGCATTGGCTCATAAAATCAAAAACGCTGTTGAAGCAGCCTACCACCGGACAGATTTGCTGGAACAGCGGCGACCAATGATGGAAGATTGGGCAAAATTAGTGACTTCTTCAAAAATAATTTAAATAATAATTTATCAAGATTTAACATTAAGTAAGTTACTTAAACTACTGTAATTAATATAAATTGCTACGTATAAGATGTTATGACATGGCATAGTGCTTTTAACACAATATTTTCAAAAAAAATCAACTTAAACATCCTTGACGGACGTAAAATTATCACATTATGTAGTAAGTAATTACAAATTAAACTGATCATTTTTAAGATTATTAACGCAGTATTTCTGTGATCAAGAGAGGCTTGCCTAGCGTTAATTAGGAGACAGAGATGAATAAACAGCCATTAAAAATAAAAGACAGATTAAACAACTTTGATCAATTACCTCACAATGCGCTGCTCTCAGCCCAAGAAGTATGTTTACTATCAGGGCGCAGCCGAACAAGCTTATGGAGAGACGTAATACGAGGTTCTCTAGCTGACCCAATTAAGATTGGGTCACATACGGTCAAATGGCGCGTGGGTGATGTACGACAGTTCCTTAAGGGGGGCTGTAACAATGGCAGTTAATGTTTTGGAAAACACACATAAATCAAACATTTTTAAAAAAAATCCGATAGATACTGCTAAAGCCCAGACCTTCCTTAAAATGCTAGACCCAACAACTTCAAAGTTCTGTTTTCGCACTTTCGATGATAAAAAAGGCAACCCATTTTTAGCAAATAATTATAATGGTAATTTTGAACAGTTCGAGGAAGTACTTCAATCCAAGAATATTTTAGGTGCAGGGGTTTTTGTTGTTATCAATCAAGGCGGCCAAACAGATAAAAATATCTGTCAGGTCAGATATGTCTTTGCTGATACTGATGGTGCACCGCTAGCTCCACTAATAGATGCCCTTAAGCCTCACATGGTTATAGAGAGTTCACCCGAAAGGTATCATGTCTATTGGCGCGTTAACGACTGCCCGCTTAAAGAATTTCAAACGGTTCAAAAAGCGATTGCAGTCAAATTCCACTCTGACCCAGCAGTAAGTAACCTTTCGCGCGTGATGCGTTTACCTGGATACCTTCATCAGAAATCATCACCGTTTGAAGTAAATATTACAAATGAAACAAAAAATTTAGCCGCATATACCATAAATGATATAATAGACGGCCTTGGACTTAAATTGCCTCCACATAATTCAGTGGATCGTCAGTTACCATTATCTTCAGTGGCAATATCATCCATTCAGCAGCCCCATACAGCAAGTTTGCAAGATATAAAAAGCATAGAAAAAATGTTGGCGTATCTAGAACCTTTTAAAGATTATGAACAGTGGATCAAAGTTGGGTTTATGTTGGCAGATGAGTTTGGTGAAAGTGGTCGAGATTTATTCCTACGTTGGAGTAGAGGCGATCTATTGATGGAACGAAAACATTGAGACCTGAGGATTTCACAGAAGACGCAGTTCACCTGCAGTATAACAAGGCTCTTGCGAGAGTTGGTCGACACAGTGGAGCAAAATATACGTCAAATTCACTTTTAAGAGATGCAATGACTGTGGGCTATACAGATACTTCAATAAACGCAGTCGATTTACAGGTTAAAACAGATGATTTAAATAGTCAGTCTTTTGAACTTGATCGTTATGTTCCTAAATTTTTCTCTATGGGTATGCCTGCACGAGAGTTTATTGGTCCGAATGTAGGGCATGCCAAATTGTTTCCTCTAGACGCAATCTGTTTATTTGTGGCCTTAGGTGGAACTGGGAAAACCACTTCTGTGATTGCTATTGCAGCTCATATTGCAGCGGGAAAAACATGGGGTGACAGCAAACTCATAAGGCGGAAAGGTTTAATGTTTTTTGTAGAAGAAGATCAATCTGAACTAGATCGAAAGTTTGGGGCTGTAACGTTTGGCTGGAGCCAATCTGAGCGCGATATGGCAAGAGAAAACCTACGTTTGATTTCGCTAAAAGATCGTGACCCAAGACTTACACGAGCAATCGGGCGAAGTATTGATTCCACGGGATTAGCAGATCAGGTTAGCAAGGCTGCAGTGGAGTTCGAAGCAAAATTTATTATTTGTGATCACCTTCAGGGTCTAACTGGTGGAGACATGAACACTAGCGACACCGCCACAGGATTGGCTCAAGAGGCAAATTCCATTGTTTCAAAGACAGGTGCAGCGGTAATTTTTACTGCGCATACCAATAAAAGTCAAATATCGGCGCAAGATGTGGGTCATGGGTTTACAACTGGGTCTTTGGCTTTTGAAAATGCAGCACGACAAGTTACAGGCGCAATACCCTTGCCAGAAGAAGATGCCAAACGGCTTGGACTAGAGGGTAATCGCAAAGAGTATATCAAGTTAGAAATGCCAAAGAACAGTTACGGCATCGCAGGCGAGATTGGTTACCTAAAAAAAGAGGTAATTTCATGCTTTCATACAGTCGCAGTAAAACCCTATGAACCGCCTACTCATGCGTTAAGCATTCCCTCAGGTAAAGATAGCCTGCAACAAAAGCTTTATGAACACATCCGCTCAAACCCCGGTCTGTCGAAGAATAGATTGGAAAGAATGTCTGGAAAAAATGGACAATTAAAAGCTAGTAAAGGAAACATCAGAGCGGCCCTAACAAGCTTGATCGAAGATGGTGCTGTCAAATTGGCAAAACCTACTGAAGCACAGCGAGGTAAATACGATATTTCACACCAGACGAGGAAAATTTTGACTTGTGGATATTAAAATATTGCTCGCCGTTTTACCCGCCGAATGGGTTGCCCGCCGTTGCTCGCCAAAATTGACGGCGAACGACTATAATAATAAAACCAACAACTTACGTAAAACAGACTTGCTCGCTAAAAATCCTTGCCCGCCTAGAGATAAAAATACAATTAAATCAACATCTTAAGGAATTTTTTTAATACCACGTCTTACGACGTGTTAGCCCGTTTATGGCGGGCAACACTTTACGTCACTAAATCTAGAAAGTTGCAGTGTCATATGTGAAATTAATTATAAACTATTTACCTTACGATCCAAGGGCTCCTGCGAAAACTAATATGAGGCTATCATGCAACCCCGAAACACCTTTGAATCTCACATATCCTTAATGAACGGACGTATACTTGCACCACGATGTCAGGCACTATCAAAACGAAGTAAATTACAGTGTAAAAAGGCAGCGCTTAACGGCAAACAGGTTTGTATGTTCCACGGGGGTAAATCAACTGGCCCTGTCACAAAAGACGGTAGAGAACGTTGTGCTATAGCTAAAACTGTGCATGGATATGAAACAAGAGCAGCCCGTGAATATAGAGCTAAGAAATTTATTGAAATGAAGTATCTTTTTGATATGCTGAAGGTGGTAGATTCAATAAATGACGAAAAATCAAATGGATAAACAACAATCACAATTTTTACTCACAGCAATTAAAATTTATTGCTTTGAAATAATATTTTTTTCAATTTTATGTCTATTATCCTCAATTACTGAAGGAAGAGGAATCAGTACATTTTTTAATTTACTTATATTACTGGGTGGCCTTGGTATTTTTTTTGAGAGAGTACACTTTAACGGACAAATATACTCCCTTAAAATGCTACCTTATGGAGGCCCAGTAGATACCATTTCAAAATGGTCTTACAATGCAATATTTTTATCTTTCCTTGTTACACCATTAATCGGGGTTTATGTGGCTTTAGAATTCTTTGGTGTTTAAGAACATAAATTAAATATGATTTGATTGTTTCAATATAGCAATAATCTACACGCACATTACATTACGACGAAAGGACTATAACCTGCTCATAACTAAACTTAAGTAAGAAACCTTGATAAGAATGTTTTGCTTGTAAAAATAGTCTGGAAAGAGTGTTAGGGTTTACTAAAGGACTACATTGTCAATTGTCCTGACATTGATAAACATACGATACATAATTTATTATTTAAATATTGAGAAAAACCAAGCGAGTGAAATAAATATTTATGCGTATTTTAATTTTATTAGTCTTAATTTACTTTGGATCTCAGCCAGCTTTTTCACAAGTTTTCAAAGTTCATCAAAATACTCTTATTTATAATGCTGAAGATCATCACAAAGATAACTCTATATCCTTTGGCGACGCCGATAGATTACTTGTTATTCTCAAATCTAATAGAAATATAAATTTATTAAAACTCAACAGCCACGGTGGTAGTATTAAAGCAGCAAAATACATGGCAAGAATAATTATTGACGCAAACCTTGATACACATGTGGATAAAGAATGTAGCAGCTCTTGCTTAAGGCTCTTTCTGGCAGGCAATAAAAGGACTGCAAACCTTGGTGTTAAGTTTGGATTTCACCGAGGCACTTGGGGCGCAGAAGGCCTAGAAAAATATTATAAAAAGCATAAAGATAGTGAAAATTGGAAAACACCTTTTGAATTTAGTTCATGGGTATATGATGAAACTCAAAAAGATGTTTACGAATTCATTACATACTTAATAGATAGAGGTGTAAGTTCTGATATAGCAGCAAAGACTTACAGGTTAGGTAGTGATGAAATGTGGTATCCCCATCGAAAAGAATTACTTTCATCAGGAATATTGACAGAATAGTAAATCTATATTTACTGTATCAAATTGGTTTTAATAGCGGTTGGATGAATAATGGGTATTATTACATTTATAGGATTTACAGCAATTTGGATAGTTGGTTTTCTTGTCATTGGATTTGTTATTAATACAAACCGCGCCAGATCAGGTGTGGATATAAATGATTTTTTAACAGGGTTTATTACTGGGCTTGCATTAGGCCCATTTGCCGTAATGTCAGGGTTTGATCCTAGACAACAAAATAGCAAAAAAAGTAAAGGTTTGATCCCAGGTGGGGTAGTCGGAATAATTTTATTTTCCAGCGCCTATTTTAATTTATAAGTAAATAAATTTATTTTAATTGATTTTTCCTAAAACATTCTAAATCGTCAATTATTTTACCTTTCAAAAAAGCATCTGCTTTTTCCAGCTCATTACTTTCTTTATTAGATAAAACACTTCCAGCACCTGCAATTCCAGCAGCGGTCTTTTTGTCACCTTTAAGTAATGAGCCCAGCGCAGCACCAACAATGAAAATCTCTTTTGCTTTTAATTTCTTCTCATATCTTTCTTTTATCTTTTCTGCTTCTGCAACACGCATTCTAACCTTTTCACACCTTAAAGAATTGTAGGCACTAACTGTCTTTTTAGGCGCAGGCCCGTATTCAGACCAAGCAGAGCTAGCCATCACTTTAATCTGGGCTCTATAATTTTCTGTAAATGGAGCTAAGAAAACCAGCCAAAATGCTGCGCCAAGGACTCCAATACGGATCGATAACTTTAAAATTGGTCCCAGTACACCCCACACAGTATCCCAAATCCAAGACAAAACTTTTGATAGAATACCCTGCTTTTTGATAGTAATTGTATTGGCAGATTGTACAGTTTTTAGCTCTTTATTAAAATTTGTTTCTATAGTTTGAATATTTTTTGAACTGCTGCTTGCAGAAAGTCTAATTTTTAATTCCATGTCATATTGATTTTTTTTAACTGGATCGGAAAGAACATCTAAAGCCTTGTCCGCTAATTTTAACCAAAGACTAAGCTTAACTTTATCATCTTTTAATTTTTCTCGCCAAATAGAAACTAATTTATTATACGCTTCCAAGACTTCGCTCGGAGAACAGTTTTGTTTAAGCCCTAGTACCCTGTACAATGTTATTTCAGACATAATTAAATCATTTTCATTTAAATTTTTTATTCTGATTCATAGATTGCCGATTAAAATAGAGAAAGTAAAACGAGAATTGGTTAATAAAGCTATAAAATGATCTCCCAATGATATCCATATATCTATCTGTAAAGTGCAAGTTCCAAGGCAAAATCCTGCCTAATTGATTTAGATTTGTTGACTCAAAAGTTTTAAACTCAATAATTAGATAAACATGAATCATCTGCAATGTACGGATGGTCAATATCAGGTGGTAATATGAAAAATTTGACTAGATATCTCTTTGGGCGCTTCTATTTTGTGAAGTTCTCAGAAATATTAACCTATAAAGGCTCTTGGAGCAAAGGCTTGTTTCACGGCTATGGTGTTTTAAAACATAATGATAAAAGTACTTACCAAGGAAATTTCAGATTTGGTAGCAAACACGGTTATGGTGAAATAAGTTCTGCATCTGGCTTTAAGTACACTGGAGAATGGAAAAATGGTCGCCAGACAGGATCAGCAAAAATATCTTATAAGAATGGCGACTGGTATCAAGGGTTTGTAAAAAACGGTATCCGAAATGGTATTGGTCAATTTCATGAAAAGTCATCCCAAAGAACGTTCAAAGGTAATTGGAATAATGGTTCACTTACTGGTGAAGTAGAAATATTAAGTGACGAGTGGGAGTTTATTGGATCATTAAACAATCAAAAAGGGCGAACTAAAGGTAAATTAACCTATAGTGATGGATCTGTTTATGAAGGAGAGCTTCTCAAATTCACAAGACACGGAATAGGCAAGTTTATTAATAAATCTGGAAATAAAATATCAGGCTTCTGGGTTGACGACACAAGTGTAAATTTTTCAACAAGTACAGATGCCCATGGCTTCCAATGGTATGGATCACTAAGAAATTTAAAACCACACGGCTTTATGAAGGTTAGATTACCAAATGGTCAAAAATATGACGGTGTTTGGCATAATGGAAATTTACAAGAAGCATTTAGTATTCAGAAAAATACGCATATTAAGTCTGATAACCATATCCATTAATTCACCAATTTATATACTTACTACTTGCATATAAGTTACTCCTGACCTGTTAAAAGGTAATAAACCTAAGTAATGATAAGTAATGAGGGCTTAGCATTAAGGAGACCAATAATTATATTATTTGGGCAGTTTTGATGCAAAAAATATCATTTTGACTTAACTCACACAAATGGTAACTTTTTAAAAAAAGAGCTAATTATGAAGAAAATCTTTAATACTGAAAATTTTTGGGTAAGACAGAATAATACTGTCGTTGATATTATAGAACACTTATTTTCATCTACTACTAATAATAAAACAGCATTTTTGACTGGCGATGAAGAGAAGTCTTGGGAATATAATACCGTTGCAATTATAACTGAAACTCAAAATAAAATTGCAACGCCATCTTCAAAAATAGAGATCGTTACAAACATTAACAACTTATCACAAAAAATTTATGATTTCATATTTCTAGTAGACCACTTAAATATGAACATCGAAAAACAAATAAGAAATATTTCTACATATATGCATTCAGAAAGCCTATTTATTGGCTTATCCCCATCACTTCCAAGATTAAAGTCATACTCGAATGAGGTTAGATCTTCTGAAAGTGAAATAGGAACTATTTACGATAAATTAGGATTGCACCCAACATCAGTGATTAATACTTCAACAGCATATGGTAATAGAGAACTCTTTGTGATTTGTTTAATGCAAGGTGATAAATTTCGGCGATCTAATTTTGTTCGATATATAGAGACAGATACCGATGATAATCTCGAGTACATATCTGGCCGACATCGAGGCGAATATTTAGGAAAAAAAGATTACAATGATTACCGCAAAGTTGCAGCACGCAGTGCAGAATACATATTAAGAGAAATTAAAAATAACAAAGACTTTACAGAAGATAATCCTCAAATAGGAATATTAGAAACTTTTATAGACTTTCCTGGTTTTGATTTTTGGGATTTTGTAAGCAATACACCAGAGGTTGAATCCGAATTTCAAGATCACGAAATCTTACTATTAAAAGATGTAGCTATAGCCTTTAATTTGATTAAACATAATGCAGAAAAAGAACAATTCAACCATGAAGAAAACTGTATTTACATACCTTTATTGAGTGGTAATCAACAAGTTGTAACTCAACAGTCAGAGTTAATAATTAAACACCAAAATATCTGCCAAGTTGTTATTGATGAGAAGAAAGCTTCAGCACGCTATATGCAATTCTATTTTAATTCAAAGTATGGTCAACGATTTTTAAATGGAAGCTATGCTACAAAACTAGGTGTAATAAAGAGAATAAATAAACTTGATGTAAAAAATCTTTTAATTACATTACCAACGCAAGAGCAGCAAAAAACCATATCCGATATATCATTTAAATTAGAAAATGCAATTCAAACTCTTGAAGAAATCAAAGGTAAAGTCACTCAAAATCCATTAAGTTCTTTAGACGAAGTCGATCAACTAAGTACAATGTTAAACTCAATATCGTCATCATCTTGGTTAATCGCAGAAGAAAGTAAAATACACGAATTTAAATCATCAATGAGAAAACCCTACCCTGATTACCCTATAAAAAAAATAATAGATGGCAATTCATCATATGAGATTGGCAAACAAAAATTCTCATCAATTAAGCAAATACACAAATACTTTGAAGCAATTATTTTAAAAACAATTGCTGCTTTTCTTAATACCAGCGGAGGAACTTTAGTTATTGGTGTCGAAGAAAAAGATCGCGTTAAAAAGATTGTAGGTATTGAAAGAGAAGGATTTGAAAGTAATGACCATTATGATCTCCATCTCACTCAAATAATTCAAAATGCATTTGGACCTGTTATTACTAGTCAAAATATTACAACCGAAATAATAAATACAGAAGGCCATTCTGTAGCTATAGTCAAATGTGACAAGTATAATGGGAAACCAGTCGATTTAGAGGGTAGATTCTATATTCGCACAGGACCAAAAACAAATGAACTATCACCAGTAGAGCTAATAGAACTAATGCATCATAGGCAAAGTATTAATGAATGAAACTTTCAATTAAATTAGTTCATTATATCTATCTGCTATTAAAACATATCTTTTAAGACCACGTTTATTGGCGCTAAAAGGCCAACAAGTTGTAAGAACTAAGCGCTCATTCTCTGAATTTAATACAGATATAGACAGTTCAGGTTTCTTGGTAATATCAGCTTTAGAAATAATAAATGTTTTCAATGATCTATCTGACATCATTAATTCAAGTTTGTCTCCAACACTTAATTTAGACATGAACTGCATGTGACTATCACGATGCCCTGCCAGTATAATAGGCCTATATTTTGATGAGGTTTGGACATTATTCACACGCCCAATTCCCCATGCCATAGCCTCTCCAGAAGCACTGCTTAATATAACCCGTGAGATATTCAGCTTAGGCACAGTTAACTCTCCTATCATGTAAAAGTCAGCACTTCTCCATGGTTTTGATAGTTTATTCGCCTTTAATGACTCTTTCCAAGCTACTTCCAGATAATGCTGCCCAATTATAGCTTTAATTGGCTGCATGCTCGCTTTAGCTATTCCAATAAGGCCAATAACGACCAAACAACAACCAAGCGCAGTAAATAATTTACTATACATTATTTTTACGCCCCAATGTTGATAAGATAACTAAACCAAGTATCAAAGAAAGCAGCGCAAATAAGATAGACACCTTCCAATTCAATGATGTTTGAGGAAGTTGTTGCATTTCAGTTTTTTGATCAAGGTTGGCAGATTTAAACCAATTGTTTCTAGACGATACCTGTTGCAGCTTCTGCGGTACGATTTGATTATAATTATAATCAAATTGCTTTGGGTCCCAACCATCTGGAATTGCTGCTTTTAATTTTGTTGAGCCTAACTCAGCACCAACAGGTCGTGACGGTGTAATATCCACAGCAACCATCGAGGATAGACGTGAAACCAAACCATAATTTAACGCTGTTTGAAGTAACTTTCTGTCCATATGAGCTTTTTGATTTTCATTAGGATTTAAAGAAACCCTGTTACGTTCCAAGTTAGATATCTTTTCTCTAGCCCAAAGCTTTGCTATCCCTATTTGTTCTGCACCTTGATCCAGTGGAACTTTAGCGACCCATTTCTGATTTCCTATATTACCAGTGATTTGTGCCATGCCAGTTGCATTCTTACCTCTAATGGCAATGGACAACGGATCACCTACATATAAATCTGGTAATGGATTTGGATAAACTTCT
>Ga0206125_10005011_pt1 | contig 11389 bp, 7 predicted proteins | sample Helgoland_Spring_4_FD_148598 | JGI IMG/M metagenome (GOLD analysis project Ga0206125, IMG submission 148598) | Pelagic subsurface seawater microbial communities from Kabeltonne, Helgoland, North Sea - Helgoland_Spring_Bloom_20160331_1 | ecosystem: Environmental > Aquatic > Marine > Epipelagic ...
GGTCTACGCCGAGGTTGCCCGCGTCTATCAAAAGCACGGCAAACGCCCACTGATGATTCAAGACCACAAAGGCACCGGGGTCGCCTTCCGCAATCTGTGGATTGTTCCGGATGTAGATTACGACAAAGAGCTAAGCGACTTTCTCAAAACCTACCTGATAAATTAAGCCGAGGGCAACAGGCGCTCGCAGATAGCGCGTAAGTGCCGGTCTGTCGTGCCGCAGCAACCGCCGAGGATCTTCACCCCGTGGGTTTTGTGGAGCTCGATCATCGCGTCCGCCCACTCGTCGATGTCGTCCTCGGCGGTTTGCTCGAGGTGTTCCAGCTCCCCGTGATCGATCGAGGATGCGTTGGCAGATATTTCAAGCAAGCGTGACAGAGCGCTGGGGTTCATCTGCTCCGCGTTAACAAAAGATGGATGCGAGCAATTCACCGCGTATCCCAAGGGGCCACCGTCCAGACGCTCATCGAGCATATCAATCGCATCATCCAAGGGAGTGCCGTCTAACACCTTCCCCTCGCGGGTGATGCAAAGGCCAATCACCGCAGGCAGCCCAGTGGCGATCATGGCACGCGCCATGCCCTCTGCCTCACTTACAGCCGGCACAGTTTGGGCTGTTAGTAAATCCAGCCCTGCCTCGGCGAGTTGTTCTGCCTGGGTGGCATGGAAGGACTCTGCTTCACCAACAGAAAGTGCCGCATTGGGATCATAACAATCGTTTTTAGGGGCGAGTAGCCCCGTCACGTAAACCGGCTCATAACCTGCGTCTTGTTTTATTTTTTGGATGAAGTCGACTGCGTCGCGGTTGATGCTTGCCGGCACATCCGCTGCCGCCACACGCTGCGCATCCAGTCTCCACGTCGGAGCTGCAATGATAATGGGAACTGCAAACTCGCGAGCAATATCGATATACTGATGGGTAATACTGGCGAGTAGCTTAGCTGCGCTTTCATCATAGATCAGCGGCGTATTAAAAAGCGTCGGGTGTAGCGTGATCGCATCATTGCCCCTGAGGCGCTCACAAATAGCCGCTTCAGAGAGAATGAATGGGTGTTCTGAAAACAAGGACAACATGGGCTTAGTCATCATCACTCGGAGTCCACTCCTCACTGGCTACAGATACCTCAGCCGTAAGATCCGGCCTGTTGTTGATCCCAGACCTGCGCTCAGATGAGTGGGGTGAGGGCTTTGATTCAGAGGGCGATTCAGGCTCCTCATCTGCCACATCTGCCTCACTGAGGTAACGCTCGTTGGCAAGTTCTGCTGCGAGCTCAGAGCCATAGAGAAATGCCTGCATGGCAAAATAGATCCAGAATAATACCAGCACCAGAGTCAGCGCACTACCGTAAAAGCTACCCACGTCGGTGTGCTTCAAAAACTGAGCAAGGCCGATCTTCAAACCAACTAACAGAACAGCACTAGCAAAGCCTCCGACCAGAGCTTCTTTAAACTTCGGCGGCCTGGCCGGGAGCCAGCGCATGGCCACTGCGGCAAGCACGATCATCGCACAAAACGAAAGCACCGGTGATACTGCAGCTGCCAGCTTGAGTAAAAAGGGCGAATCATTCACTGAGCTGACGATCACCCCCATAATCGTTTCAAAAATAACGGCACTGGCAATGAATACACCCAGCACGAGCAGCATCAACAGAGCAGCAAGCCGCCCAAGTAAACCGGCAATGGCCGCCTTCCTGCCTTTTTTGATCGAGGCACCAAAGACTTTGCCTAATGATTTACGCAGCTCGGCAATGACTTTGGTCGCTGCGAAAAAAAGCAACAAACCACCAATCAATGGTGAGATGCCTGAACCGACCCAATGAATTTCTGTTTTCAGAATTTGGGCAAAGTAGCCGCCAACCGTCGCGCCCGCAACACGGTCCGCTTCCGCAACCAAGATACGTGTTGCTGTTTCCTGGTCGACAAAAACAGAGGCGATCGTGATACCCACTAGCAGGATCGGCACCAGTGAGATGAGTGAATAAAAAGCCAGCGCCGCTGCTTCATCAGCGTGCTTATGGTGCCACCACTTCGCTGCCGCTTTGCCCAGGCGAGTGCACCACAGCTTAATAAAGTTCCACGCTTTCATAGCTAGATGGCCAATTTACCCTTAATGAGAAAAAATGACCAGAATGATGTCAGCAGTCGCTACGTGATCCTGAACCGCCCGAACTCCAGCCCCCCCTCAGGACTTGATGATGTTTTTCACCACGTGTCCATGCACATCAGTGAGGCGGAAATAGCGGCCCTGGTATTTGTAGGTGAGCTGCTCATGATCAACCCCGAGCTGGTTGAGCAAGGTGGCGTGGAAGTCGTGCACGTGCACGGGATCCTTGACGATATTGTAGCCGTAGTCATCGGTCTGGCCGTGAGTAACGCCGCCTTTAAAGCCGCCGCCTGAGACCCAGGTGGAGAAACACAAGGGGTGGTGATCACGGCCGAAGTTCTTCGGGTTATAATTACCCTGACAGTAATTGGTGCGGCCAAACTCACCGCCCCAAACAATGACGGTGTCATCAAGCAAACCACGTTGTTTCAGATCCATCACCAGTGCCGCTGATGCCTGATCGGTTTCTTTCGCTTGAATAGGGAGTTTCTCAGGTAGCTGGCCGTGCTGATCCCAGCCTTGATGGTAAAGCTGGATGAAGCGCACGCCACGCTCACAGAGACGGCGCGCAAGTAGGCAGTTGGCAGCGTAGGTGCCCGGAGTTTTGGCGTCCTCACCATACATTTTGTAAATATGCTCTGGCTCGTCCTTCATATCGGTGACTTCAGGGATCGAGGACTGCATGCGGAAGGCCATCTCATACTGGGAGATGCGGTTTTCGAGCTCAAGGTCTCCGGTTTCGGCAAGCTGAGCCTGATGCAAGTCCTTCAAGCGATCCAGCATCAGTCGCCGGCCTTTGGCACTCTGACCCTTTGGGTTATTGAGATATAGCACGGCGTCCTTTTCCGAACGGAAACGCACCCCGTCATGCTTTCCAGGCAAGAAACCGCTACCCCAGAGGCGAGATTGCAGCGGCTGACCACTCTTGCCTTTCGTGATTAGCACCACAAAGGAAGGCAGGTTTTCGTTGAGCGAGCCGAGACCGTAGTCAAGCCATGAGCCCATCGCAGGACGACCAGAGAGCTGGGAACCGGTCTGCAGGAAATTGATCGCGGGGCCGTGGTTGATGGCCTCAGTTTTCATGGTATTGATCAGCGAGATCTCATCAGCAATGCCCGCAGTATAAGGAAGCAGCTCACCATTCATCCACATGCCCGACTCACCGTGCTGGGCGAACTTGTAGGGAGAACCGACCAGCGGCAGGGTTGCCTGATTACCCGACATGCCCGTGAGGCGCTGGCCACCGCGCACCGAGTCAGGAAGCTCCTTGCCGGTTTCCTTAACCAGATGAGGTTTGTGATCAAACAAATCCATCTGAGACGGCCCCCCTGACTGAAACATGTAGATCACCCGCTTCGCCTTGGGGAAAAAATGACTGATTTGCTCCGGCGTCTGACTAGCACCCAAACCCTCGCCCGTGAGCAGGTTCCCAAGCGCAAGCGAGCCGAGCCCACCACCAAGCCGAGCAAGTGCCGAGCGGCGAGTCAATGTCGGCTCTTCATGGCCAGTGCAAAGTGGTGTTTGAGACATAATTAATGTTTGATGAGGGTTTTATCGTAGTTCAAAAGTGTCAGCACCGTGTTGGCCAGTGCGGCAAACTCGGCGGGTGGCAGCTTCGGGTCTGCGGCCTTATTTCCTGTCTTAAGAAATTCAAGCGCCTCCTGCGGATGTTGTTGAAAGTAGTCGAGCTGGTCCTGATAGAGCTCCGTCAGGATCTTGCTTTCTTGCTCGCTGGGGCTACGTCCCGTCGTCATACGGATGGCTTTCTTGATTCTCTGTGGAGCTGCATCAGGTGTTGCCAGCAAGTTACCAGCCGTCATGCGGGCGGCCTCAACAAACTGAGGTGAGTTCAGCAAAACCAGACTTTGCAGCGGAGTGGTGGTTTGCTCACGTTTAACCGAGCAGACCTGGCGTTTGGCAGCATCCAGAGTCAGCATCAGCGGGCTGGGACCATTGACCTGCCAGAAGGTGTAGAGTGAGCGGCGGTAGAGGTCCTCCCCCTTGCTGACGCCCCCGCCCTTGAAGGAGTGTGCTAGATCGTAGGGCTTGACGGGATGACCCCCGACGCGGTGGGCGAGCAGGCCAGCGATGGCAAGGGCATTATCACGTAGCATCTCGGCACTGAGGGGGCTGGCTGGGAAATGGGATAGCAGGGTATTCTCCGGATCTTGTTCAATCAAGATGCTTTGCTGTTCGTTGCTCAGCAGGCTCGCCTGACTGCTCTGGCGGTAAGCGTGGGAGAGCACGATTTGTCTGATCAGGTGCTGCAAGTTCCAGCCGGAGGTAACAAAGTCGCGCGCCAGCCAATCGAGTAGCTCGGGGTGGCTGGGGACCGCCCCCTGGTTGCCGAAGTCTTCCGCGGTGCTCACCAGCCCAGTGCCAAAGAACATCTGCCAGTAGCGGTTCACCGCAACCCGGGCGGTGAGCGGATGATTCGGGTGGGTGATCGAGTGGGCGAAATCGAGCCGGTTCAGACGCTGTTGATTGGCCGTTTGTGCGTTTTTACCTGTTTGAGTGTTTGATTGTTGTGCAATTATAAAATCTTTTAATATCTCAGGCATGGCTGGCTGCACCTGCTCACCAGGCAGATTGTATTCACCCCGGTTCAGAATGTAGGTTTTCACCGGCTCACCGGCAGTTTCACGCATGGTCATGATGCGGGGGATTCTGTCCTGCAGGTCGTAGAGCTTCTGGCGTGCGGCCTGGAGCTGGGCCTGCTTGCTGACAATCTGGGCATTGGCCTGCATCACGGGAGTCCCGGCGTGCAGGGCCTGCACTTGGCTGGGATCAAGAGCTGCTTCATAGAGCTGGAAGGACTTGAGCTTGGCTCCCTTGAGCCCCTTGTCGCGGTTGATCGCACCGATGACCACGTGCTTGAATGCTTTATTCGTATCAATCTTGTTGGTCAGCGTGTCATAGCGGACCTCGACAGCTAGCTGCTTGCCATCGAGATAGATCCGCACCCCGTCGGCACGCGAGCTGCCGTCATAGCTCATGGTCAGGTGAACCCAACGCTTGATGGGTAGCTGCTCACGGGAGACGATCTCAATGGCATTACCCGGGTAGAAGTGGGCGATCTTAACCGCCGCTTTACCCTCCTCGATCATCACGGTGATGCCCCGGTAGCCGGAGTCCAGCGTGGCCTGGGACTGCCCGTAGACCCATGCTCGCTCGTAGGCCTCGGGAAGAAACAGCCTCAGACTTGCGGTCATTGGATTCTGCCGCCGGGTTTTTTCCTGTGGGTAATCCAAGCGAATCGCGTGATCACCGTTGAGGGCTCTGGCTCCGTCTTTTTCCTTGGAATAGTCTTGGGCAATGACGGGTTTAAGGCCTTGGTCCGATGCTGAGAAGGCAAGTGAGGCGCATTCTTGCTCCAGCTTCGTGACTCCTGCCTTGTGGGCAGCGAGTTGTTTTTCCTGGTTCGGGTTGCTCAGCGCCAGCGATGGGCTCGGTACGGTGTCGCCATGCATGTAGGGATAGAGGCCAAATTCATCAATGTTGGAGAAAAACGCGGCCATGGAGAAATAGTCCTTCTGGGTAAGCGGGTCATACTTGTGGTCATGACACTTAGTACACTCCATGGTTAGCCCCAGAAAGGCCGTGCCAACTGTGTGAACCCGGTCCGAGATGTAGGCTTGGCGGAACTCCTCGGGCACGCTACCGCCCTCCGCTTTCTGACCGTGGAGGCGGTTGAAGGTGGTGGCTAGCTTGGTTTCTTGAGTGGCATTCGGGATCATATCCCCTGCGAGCTGGTGGGTGATGAAGTCATCATAGGGCAGGTTTTGCTGAAAGGAGCGGATTACCCAGTCCCGCCATTGCCAGACGGTGCGGTGGCGATCGATCTGATAGCCGTAGCTATCCGAGTAGCGGGCGACGTCGAGCCACTCGGTGGCCATGCGCTCGGCGTAGCCAGGGCTGACAAGCAGACGGTTGACCTGGTTTTCATAGGCCTGGGGTGACTCATCGGTCAGGAAGGCGTCGATCTCGGTAAGGGTGGGTGGCAAGCCGGTGAGATCAAAGCTGACCCGGCGCAACCAGAGCTCTCTAGAGGCTGCAGGAGCGGGGCTGAGCTTATTATCTTCAAGCTTGCGAGCAATGAAGTGATCTACCGGAGTATGGGCAGAGGGATGCTTGGAGCTGGGCACCGGCACGGTGGCTGCCAGCTCGGTGAAGGCCCAGTGTTTTTCGTACTTGGCACCCTCCTTGATCCACTGGTTGAGAATGGCTTTCTCTTTCTCGGTGAGAGTCATTTTAGCCTCCGGTGGGGGCATGACATCCTCCAAGTCATTGCTATGGATGGTCTGGATCAACCTGCTCGCCTTTGGGTTACCCGGCACGATGCCAGCATAACCACCTAGGTCAGCGGTGGCATTCTCAAAGCTATCAAGGCGGAACTCGGACTCGTTGTTCTCGGCATCAGGGCCGTGGCACTTGAAGCACTTGTCGGAGATAATCGGCCGGACCTGGTGAGAAAAGGAGATCGCCTTTTTTGACGCGTCATCAGCATGAACCGACATGGGCGTGGCCACGGCCATGAGCAGCAAGAAAGGTCCCAGCCGCCCCAGCCGCCAGGAGCCCCCTCGCCAAAAGTTCACGTTTCCGTTTCTCATCACCGTCATGATACGGCAAGAGCAGGGGTTTTCTATCTTTAAAAACAGGGAGTCCGGCAGAATGCGCTCACGTGATCCGCACTGCGGGCTCAGATACAATGACCATCCGTGTCTTGAAGGACGACGCGTGCGCAAAGCCTGATCAAGGCTCACGCAAAGACGCCAAAGCGCCAAGGGATTCGCTGAAAACAAAAAACCCCGCCGTGGGTCACGGCAGGGGTTTTTGAAGTTCCTGGTTCTTTGTTGAAGCCGCTTCGCGGCTATCGCTCATCCGCCATCCTTCATCCGCCATCGCCGCTACGCGGCTATTAGCTCCTGCGTCTGCGCAGGGCTAAGGCCAGGCCTCCGAGTCCGAGCAGTGCTGTGGAGGAGGGCTCGGGGACGGCGGTGACCTGAAAGTAACGCACGCCAACGGCTGCAACTGAAGTCGACGTAGCCGTTGTGTAAAAGCCGACAGACTGAAAATCATCAAACAACGGAGTGCTGACGGCACCGATTGTAGCGGAACCACCAGAGTGCGGAGTGAATAGACTCCAGCTGAGGTCGGCAGAGTCAATACTATAGCTGTCATAAGATGCTTCACTAGTCGAAGTCACAGCAAACGAATCACTGATGTGCCATTGGTTTGCGCTGTCTTCAAACAGAAATTGCACCGTCCCCCCGGTACCAAAACCATTCCGTTGAACGGCTTCAATTGAAAAGGTTCCCAGGGTCATGCCTGTCCAAGTAGTATCGAGCATATGGAGTCCATCCTCCCAAGCCAACATAGAGGTTATACCTGAAGCGCCTTCATATTGCACGCGGTCAGCATTCAACGTTCTATTTTGAACCACCAGAGTACCGGTTGATGCAGCCGCATTGAAGGTGGGTGTGCGATCTGTGCTGCTGTTGTAATAGTTTGTACCTACGGTTGGGTTATCTGAATCGCCGGCTACATAGGTAGTATCTACAGTTCCGGCTTGGTTCGCACTTACGATACCGGTGTCACCTCCAGGTTCGCCCCATTGAACGATGGTAACTGCCGGTAATGCGGTAGCGGAGGCGAAAAGGCCGGCGAGGATGAGGTGTGGGATTTTTGTTTTCATGGATTTTTTGGTTTATTTTTTGTAAATAACTGCGCGTAACTGCGATAATTCTTTTCTATTTTTGGGATTTTGTCTACCTACCCGTTTAGGTAGGTATGAGGTAAGTATGTTACCCAAGCATAAAATGACTGCTGACCACTGGTCAAAATATTCATTTCTGGAATGTTGTCCACCTACCTGTTTTGGGGGGTATTCTTCTGGCCCGGATATGAGGCATCGTTCATGTGCCAAAGGCAGACGGCTGAATCTTCACGCTTGTTTTGATTACGATGAATCAAGCGTAAGCTGAGGGAGCAGGATATCTTTGCGTGATCCTTGTTGCCGCCTCGAGGCTCAGGCTTTATAAGCAAAACCGATGTTCTTTACTTTTCCAGGCCGCCTTGCCTTGATGACCTGCCTGATTGCGCTGTTCACGGCCAACTTGCAGGCCGGGGAGGAACGCGGGCAGCATTCCGCGGCTGGTCTGCAAGAAAAGCTGGCTAGCATTGACCGGGAGCTTGGGCAGCTGGCACGCCCGAACATGCGCAGCGGAGCGGGGTCCATTGGCTATCGATCGTTTCCCGCTCACGGCGATCCTCAGCACAAGGAATGGTTCCAGGTGGAACTGGGGCAAGTAAGAACGGTAGAGCGGATTGTTTTGGTTCCCACCATTTGGCGGGATTCAAAGCACGGCCCCGTTGCCGATGGTTTTCCTCTGGAGTTCCGGCTGCTCGCGGGCACGGGAGAGGACAGTGAGGGCGAGGTGATCGCGTCCTTTGCTGAAGACGACCAGCTGTTGCCGCGCTCCGCGCCCCTGGTAATCCCGTGCCAGGTGGAGGCCCGCTGGATCAGGGTGGAGGCCACGCGGCTCTCGGCCCGGCACTTTGATGGCCGCTATAATCTGGAGCTGGCTGAGCTGATGGTCTTTGAGGGGGATGAAAATGTGGCACTCCATTGTCCGGTGAGGGTGTCCGGAAAAATTCCCGGCCCAGGTGCACGAGAGCCGCAATACCTGGTGGACGGGTTCATGCCGTATAATATGGAAAGCCAGTCGGGCAAGGGAACGGTGGCTTATTTCTCAAAGCATGATCCTGACGAGCAGGTGCAGATCACCCTGGATCTCGAGGGCATCCATGAGCTCAGCCAGATCAATCTGCACGCGGTGGATATTCACGACACCATACCACATGACCAGCAGACGGGCTTTGGCTTTCCTGATGAGCTGGTGCTGGAGGGGGGCATGAAGGCGGATTTCTCCGATGCGCAGACCCTGTGCCGCTATGTGAAGGACTCCTATAATGTGGGGCCGATTGTGATGCAACGTTTCCCCAAGAAGAGCTGCCGCTATGTCCGGCTGAGAGTCGTGCGTCCGGCACGAGTTGAGGGTGAGCAGACTGGAACAGGTTTTGCGGAGATCGAACTCCTCGCAGGGGGCGAAAACGTGGCCCGGGGACGTTTGCCCCGGGTGATGGGATTGAAGGTCACCGGGATGCGGCAGCCATCAAGCATGACGGATGGACGCAACATCCGCGGTGCCATCCTGCCGCTGCGGCAATGGATGGAGCAGCTGGCGCTGCGTCATGATCTGGAGCGCAGCCGCCCGGCCCTTGCCGCTGAATTGCAAGGTCTCTATGAAGCACAGAGAGAGAGGCTACACTATTTTGGCTGGGTGATCGCCATCCTGGTGGCGGCCGTGGTGTTTATCATCCTCATCGACCGCCTGCTGCGCCAGCATCAGGCCGCCCGCCTCAAGGAACGCTTTGCCGCTGATCTGCATGATGAGCTGGGGGCGAACCTGCACACCATTGTTTTGTTGGGGGATGTTGCGGCCAAAAAATCCAATGCCCTGCCGGAGGAAATAACCGGCTTGATCGAGCGCATGCAGGCAACGGCGAAACGCTCCGCCTTTGCGGTGGAGCACGTCACGGATCTGCAGGGTGCCGGCAGGATATGCAAGAACCTGCCCGTGGACATGCGCCGGGCTGCGGAGCGCATCGTGGTGGAGCTTAAGCACGATTTTTCCGTGGAGGGCGAGGAGCACCTGGCCAAGGTCCACCCGCGTGACCAGGTCAATCTGTTTCTCTTTTACAAGGAGTGCCTGATCAACACCTGCCGCCATTCCGGAGCCACCGAGCTCAGCACCCGTCTGGTGATCAGGGCGAGGGGTCTCGCTCTCTCTGTGACTGACAATGGCAGTGGCCCGGACGATGGGGAAGGTGGGGACGGCAGGCGCGATCAGGAAGTCCCGCTCTCACTCACACGGCGTGCCAAGTTCCTCGGAGCTCGCGTCACCCGCACCCGACCACCGAGTGGTGGATCATGCATCACGCTGAACATGCGCACCTGGAACCACTGGCTGCGGCGACGCTAAAACGAAGATCACTTTTTAATATGAAAAAAACAAGCATCATGCTCGTCGAGGACAACCCCGACTACCGGCAGGCCGTCAGCCTAGCCCTTGAAGATGAGCCTTGGATCAAGGATATGCGGATCTTTGGCGCTGCCGAGGTCGCCCTGCGTGCTTTGCAGGCGGACCGGGAAGAACCCGCACCCGGCATTATCCTGCTCGACATCAGTCTGCCCGGCTTGAGTGGAGTCGAGGCCATTCAGCAATTTCAATCCCTGTGCCCCGAAGCAAGCATCATCATGTTGACCCAGTCAAACCGTGAGGCAGACGTCATCCAAGCCGTGCGGCAGGGGGCGGCAGGATATCTGCTGAAATCCTCCTCGATGGATGAGCTTATCGATGGGGTTCGCACGGTGATGAAGGGAGGGGCTCCGCTCGATCCGGCGGTCACGCAGCATGTGATGAAGGTCGTCAGCGATCAAGGGAATCAAGCTGCTATAGAACATGATCTTTCCCCACGTGAGTTGGAAATGCTCCGGCTGATGAGTGAGGGGATGCTCAAGAAGCAAATTGCGGATGAGCTCAAGATCAGTGAGCACACCGTGGCCTTTCACATTAAGCATGTTTACCGGAAATTAGACGTCAACAACTCTCCCGCTGCTGTTAGCAAGGCTTACCGTGCGGGTCTTCTTTAATGTGGAATGCGGCCAGCAGACAAAAACCCTCGCCGTGATCAGCCGGAGCCCTGGCCCGCTAAAAAAATCGCGACCAGCTCCTGATAGGTATCACCAAGATAATACGGGTTCCCTGCCCAGTGTCCGCCACTGGACTCTCAATGGAGAGCTTGCCGCGCAGTATCTTGGCACGGCGTTTGATCGATGGGGGTATCATGCCGGCAGGCATCCCAGAGCCGTTGTCGGTGATGGTGAGCCTTATTTTGCCCTGCTTGGCCTCGATCATCGCATCAAAGCAGCTGGCGTGGGCGTGCCGGCTGATATTGACCAGACACTCCTTGTAAAAGAGAAACAGGTCGGCACAACGTAATGGCTTAAGCCGAGCCATCTGTTCCTTATCCGATACAGTGATCGTATAATCATAACCCTCCATCATTCTATGAGCGATGCGCCGCATGTCTTGCTCAAAATCAGCGTGTAGAGAATGCGGCTCAAGGGTGTCAGAACAATGCCTTACGGAGGCCGCGGTGCGGTCCGTAGTATCGCGAATTTCCCGGATGACCCCGACCACGGAATCTGACGCCACGCCT
>Ga0206125_10005014_pt1 | contig 11385 bp, 9 predicted proteins | sample Helgoland_Spring_4_FD_148598 | JGI IMG/M metagenome (GOLD analysis project Ga0206125, IMG submission 148598) | Pelagic subsurface seawater microbial communities from Kabeltonne, Helgoland, North Sea - Helgoland_Spring_Bloom_20160331_1 | ecosystem: Environmental > Aquatic > Marine > Epipelagic ...
GCCAGGCGCAGACCAGGTGAAAAATTCTGTGCAAAGGGATTGCCAACTGGGGGGCTAGGGGCTAACTCCGTGGTTCTGATGCTGGATTGTATCCGGCGCCCTGGTGGGGCGATTAGCTCAGCGGTAGAGCACCACATTGACATTGTGGTGGTCACTGGTTCGATCCCAGTATCGCCCACCATTTCCTTTGACAGTTTGAGATCAGGCAACGAGTGTCCTTTTGGGAAACCCGTGCGGAGAGCTTTCATGACCCGTCTTTGGATCAAAAATCCTCTTGCCGTTCACGCAGAAAACGCCGCTGGCGGTTTGGTGATCGAAGGCAAAGTCATTGCCGAACTGGTGCCGTCCGGGATCACGCCGCTGCATGATGCCGTTTTCGATGCGACGAACCGGGTGATCATCCCCGGTCTGATCAACACCCACCATCATATGTACCAGACGCTGACTCGTGCGGTTCCTGATGCCATCGACAAGGAGCTGTTTGACTGGCTCAAGACCTTGTATCCGGTCTGGGCGGGGCTGACCCCAGATATGGTTTCAAGCAGCTCGACCCTGGCCATGGCGGAGCTGCTGCTGTCCGGCTGCACCACGACCACGGATCATCATTACGTTTTCCCTGCCGGGCACGAGGACGCCATCGACCGGCAAGTTAAATCTGCGGCCGGCTTGGGCATGCGAGTGGTGCTGACCCGGGGCTCGATGAGCCTTTCGGTCGAAGATGGCGGCTTGCCCCCGGTATCCGTTGTGCAGGACGAGGACACCATCATGGCGGACTCGGCCCGCCTGATTGATCAATTCCACGATGCCGACCCCTTCGCCATGACGCAAATCGCCTTGGCGCCTTGCTCCCCCTTTTCCGTGACCCGCGAATTGATGACCGCGTCGGCGACACTGGCCAAGGCGCGCGGGGTGCTGTTGCATACGCACCTGGCAGAAACAGAGGACGAGAACGGCTTCTGCGAAGAGGTCTTTGGCTGCCGTCCACTGGATTATGTCGAAGACTGCGGCTGGTCAGAAACCAAGAGCTGGTACGCCCACGGTATCCACTTCAACAGCGATGAAATCCAGCGACTGGCCAAAGCCGGGGCAGGCGTGGCGTCGTGCAGCCATTCCAACATGCACTTGAGCAGCGGCATTTGCTCGGCCTGCGAGCTGGAGAGCGCCGGGGTTTCGGTTGGACTGGGGGTTGACGGTTCGGCGTCCAATGATGCCTCAAACATGATGCAGGAAGTCCGCGCCGCTTGGTTGATCCAACGGCTGAAATACGGATCAGGCGCCGTGTCATGGAACGATGCGTTGCGCTGGGCGACGCAGGGATCAGCGGCTTTGCTGGGACGATCCGAATACCTCGGACGTCTGTTGCCTGGCATGGCGGCAGACCTGGCGCTGTTCACTCTGGACGAACCGCGGTTCAGCGGCGCGGGTGATCCGATCGCCTCTCTGGTCGTTTGCGGCGCTCACAAAGCCAATGCCGTGATGGTGAATGGACAGTGGCGCGTGCTTGATGGTGAACTGGTCAGTGCAGACTTGGGTGAAATCATGGACTCGCACCAGAAACACGCTCATAACCTGCAGGCTTGAGCCGGTTGCTAAAATGCAACTTAAACCAAGCCTCATAATACGCACTTAGGCGCGCATAAGCGATAAAGACTCGCCTGAATTGACGCATAATGCATGAGGTGCTCAAATATTTTGCATTTTTGATTGCATTATCAGATTTTCGTGTGTTACTTCCGCTTCGCGTCTCAAGATGCTGAAAACCCTACCGTTTTGGAGTAAACGCAAATGAAAAAAATTCTGCTTTCCGCTGTAGCGGCGATGGCTGTGCCGTCGCTGGCAGCTGCCGAAGTTAAAATCGGTGTGATCCTCGGTTTTACCGGCCCAATTGAATCCCTGACTGGCCCAATGGCTGACGCTTCTGACATCGCGTTCGCTGAAGCAACTGCTTCCGGCCTGTTCCTTGGTGGCGAATCTGTCGTAGGCGTACGCGCTGACTCCACCTGTATTGATTCTGCTGCTGCTACGGCTGCTGCTGAAGGTCTGGTTGCTGGCGGTGTTGCCGCAATCATGGGTGCTGACTGTTCCGGCGTAACCGGCGCGATCCTCGCGAACGTTGCACTGCCAAACGGCGTTGTAATGATTTCCCCGTCCGCTACGTCCCCAGCACTGACCACCGCTGAAGACAACGGCCTGTTCTTCCGTACGGCTCCAACCGATGCACGTCAGGGCCAGATCCTGGCTGACATGGTATCCGAGCGTGGCGTGACCGAAATCGCTGTTACCTACACCAACAACGACTACGGTAAGGGCCTGGCTGACGCGTTCCAGGAGAACTTCGAAGCGAAGGGTGGTACCGTAACCATCTCCGCCGCTCACGAAGACGGCAAGGCTGACTACTCCGCTGAAGTTGCTGCTCTGGCGGCTGCTGGCGGCGACGAGCTGGCTGTATTCGGTTACCTCGACCAAGGCGGTAAGGGCATCATCCAAGCGTCCATCGACACCGGCGCGTTCGACGTGTTTGTCATGGGTGACGGCATGATCGGTGATTCCATTGCAGCAGCAATCGGCACCGACTTTGACGGTTCCTACGGCACCGTACCTGGCTCCACATCTGATGGCGCTATGACCTGGATCAACGAAGTATCTGGTGACGGCGTTGACGGCTCCGCGCCGTTCACGGCTGAGTCCTACGATGCTGCTGCACTGCTGGTTATGGCAATGCAAGCTGCTGGTTCTTCCGATCGTGATGCAATCGCTGCACAGGTTCTGAACGTATCCAACGGTCCTGGCGAAAAGATCTACCCAGGTCAGATCGGCAAAGCTCTGCGCATCATTTCGCAGGGTGGCGAAGTTGACTACGAAGGTGCGTCTAACGTGAACCTGATCGGTCCTGGCGAAGCTGCTGGTTCCTACATCTACAAAGTCGTTGCCGGTGGCGTGTTCACCGACAAAGAAATCCGCTAATCCAAAGCGGTCTCGCCTCGGACGCTAATGTCTGAGGCGACCCACAAAGAAACCGGCGCATGGGTGGCCCCATGCGCCGGTTTTTTTTGCCTCAGTGGGCAGAAGGCCAGAGGCAGCAGCGGACTTAACCGATGCGGGACAGCACCGGAACTTGGTCACGGTAAGACCACAGAACGAAGGCGCTCAGCAGCCCCAGCACGACCGCTGGCAGTGTTGACGCTGCGCCAAGCACAAACAGGTGCGCCAAGACTGCGCCCACCATGGTGCCCCCGAGGACAGCCGCGCCGTAACCTTGCCGCCGTGGCACCCACAGCAGCGCTGCACCACCGACTTCGATGATCCCGGTGAGGTAGCGGAACCACTGGCCCACACCGATGGTCTCAAAGGTTTCCACCATCATGGGGACGCCAAGCAGCTTGGCAGCGCCCGCGGCGACGAAGGCGAAGGAGAGGAGGACTTTCACGATAATAACTGCGATACGCATGGTGTTCATTCCCTAGCAATGTCTTCAGTGGCCCGACTGATGACATGCGGCTAAATGCAGCGGAATGACCGATATCGCGCACAAAATGCGCGCCAAATCAGCATAAGACTGCCAAGGGAAACGGCAAGAAAAAGGGGCCAAAGGCGGATGGTTCGCCTTGGCCCCTTGTTGGGCATCGGGACGAGGTCGCCCGCTAAGGTCCGACCCGCAGCAGGCCTGGCCTAGTGTGCGCGCGCGGCTCCGGCTTCGGGTATCAGCCCGCGGGGTGAGAACCTCAGCGCCAGCAGCAGCACCATTCCCATCAGCAAATACCGGAAGTGGGGAGCGGCGTTCTTGAGCCAGGTAACTCCATGCTGAACCTTGAGCGATCCTTCGCCTAAGCTGATCAGGACAACGTCAAGGTAGGGGGTCAAAACCTTTTCCATATTGACGGAGATCCACTGCGCCGCAACTTCCGCCTCGATCCAGAAGAACCAGATGACGAAACCGCCCAGCACCGCACCAAGGTTGTTCCCTGACCCGCCAACAATCACCATCACCCAGATCAGGAAGGTGTAACGCAGCGGCTGGTAACCGGTGGGCGTGAATTGACCATCCAGGGTGGTCAGCATGGCACCAGAAACACCAAGGATGGCAGCGCCGACAATGAACACTTCCCGGTGGCGACGAACCACATTCTTGCCCATGGCTGAAGCGGCCACGTCGTTATCGCGGATAGCCCGCATCATCCGGCCCCAGGGCGAGTTCAGCGCGCGTATGGCGAGAAAAAGGACGATCCCAAGCACGATGGTAAATAGGCCGGTGAAGCACAGCTTGACGAATATGGAGGATGCTTCGATCACCGTAGTTTTAAAGCCCGCATCACCCGGGTTGGTCCCGCTCAGCGTGCTGACCAGGTTCTGGAACCATTCAGCCTGCTGCAGGTTTGTTTCGCGCGGCACGGGTGCGCGCTTGAGGCTGGTGATGTTCTTGACGCCGCGTGTGAGCCATTCCTCGTTCTTGGCGACGGCGACCACGATCTCTGAAATGCCCAGCGTAGCAATGGCGAGATAATCTGCGCGCAAGCCCAGAGCGATCCGCCCGATGACCCAGGCCACGCCCATACAGACAACGGCAGCCACGACCCAGCTCACCAGAATGTTGAGCCCCAGACCGCCAAGGTTCCCCGCCGAAGCTGCTGCAATGGATTCAACGGCTGTCACGCCGCCTTCAAACACGGGCCGAATTATGAAGTAGGCTGCAACCAGCAGGGCGGCTGTGCCCCAGTTCTTGATCCACCGGCGGCTGATAAAGCGCCGCAGGGCGTAAATCAGCCCGGAAAAGGTTGCGACCATGACGCCGGCAACCAGGATTCTGGCCCCGCCGGCTTCCCAGCCGACCATGACAGGCGGCTCGGAGATCAGCACGGCAACCATCCCGCCCACGGCGACAAAAGCCATGACCCCGGCGTTGAAGAGGCCAGCGTAACCCCACTGCATGTTGAGTCCAACGGACATCACAGCGCTGATCAGGCACAGATTGAGGATAACCAGCATGACCGGCCAGCCTTGACCAAAGCCAACGGCAAGCAGCGCGGCGGCCATGGCGGCGAAGAGGAGGATAGGGCGAAGCGACTGGCTCATGCTCTGATCACCTTTCCGCTAAACAGTCCCGTCGGTTTTATCAGCAAGACGGCAACAAGAATGATGAAGGAGACGGCGAACTTATAGTCCACAGTCAGCAGCTGCATCAGCCCGGAGGGCTCGAGGTTTTCTGGCATGACGTACTTGAGGAACTTCTTGTAGGGATAGGTCACCATGACCTCAGAGAAGGCTACAACAAAACCCCCAGCAATCGCCCCAAGCGGGTTGCCCACCCCGCCAAGGATAGCAGCGGCAAAGATTGGCAGAAGCAGCTGGAAGTAGGTAAACGGCTTGAACGACTTATCCAGGCCAAACAGCACGCCGGCCAGTGTGGCCAGAGCCGCTGTGATGATCCACGTAACCATGACCACGCGCTCCGGATTGATGCCGGAGAGCAGCGCCAAGTCCTCATTGTCGGAGTAGGCGCGCATGGCCTTACCCATGCGGGTCCGCTGCAAGAACCAGAACAGCGCCGCAACCGCAATCCCGGCCACCACGACGGTCAGGGCCTCGGTGGTTTTTAACTTCATGCCCTCACTCAGGCCGGACCATTCCTTGAAATCGCGGGCCTTGATGATGAACTTCTGTCCGTCGCTGAAGCGCTGTTCGTTGGTACCGATCAGGAAGCGCACGACGGAGTTGGTGACAAACATCACCCCCACTGATGCAATCGTCAGGATCACCGGTGCAGAGCGCTTGACCCGGTAATGGCGATACACCAACCGGTCTATGCTGATGGCATACAGCGCCGTTACACCGATGCCAAAAGGCAGGGCCAGCAGAGCGGTAGGCAGCACACCCAGGCTCAAACCCAAGCCCTGGAACAGCCAGGTGAAGAAGATGGTGAACATGGTGCCAAAGGCCATGGTGTCACCGTGGGCGAAATTGCCGAAACGAAGGATGCCGTAAACCAGCGTCACCCCCAGCGCACCCAGCGCCAGTTGGGCACCGTAGGAGGTGGCCGGGATGATCACGAAGTTGAGCATCAATACAAGGGCGTTGAGTAAATCGGTCATGCCTTAACCCCCCAGGAACGATTTGCGGACATCTGGATCAGCGAGAAGGGCTGCGCCGGTGTCGGTGTACTTGTTTTCGCCCTGCACCAGAACGTAGCCGCGATCAGCAATTTCCAGCGCTTGTCGCGCGTTCTGCTCCACCATCAGTACGGCGATCCCAGTGGCCCGGACTTCGAGGATGCGATCGAACAGCTCGTCCATGACGATGGGCGACACGCCCGCGGTGGGCTCGTCGAGCATCAGCACGCTGGGCTTGGTCATGAGCGCACGACCAACTGCCACCTGCTGACGCTGACCACCCGACAGCTCACCCGCCATCTGCCGCCGTTTCTCACCCAGAATAGGGAACAGCGAATAGATTTGTTCCATGGTCTCGGTAATATCATCCCGGCGCAGGTATGCCCCCATTTCGAGGTTTTCCTGTACGGTCATCCCGGCAAAAACGTTATTGGTCTGTGGGACAAAGGCCATGCCTTCAGACACGCGGTCCTGTGGGCTGAGATGGGTGATGTCATTGCCGTTCAGGCGGACCGCGCCTTCGCGAACCGTCAGCATGCCCAGCAGGGCCTTCATCGCCGTTGACTTGCCTGCCCCATTGGGGCCGACAATGACGGCGATCTCACCCTTTTCTACGCTGACTGTGCAGCCGTGCAGAATGTCTGCGCCGCCGTAGCCCCCGAAGATGTTTTCACCAACGAGAAAGCTCATGCCTTGGCCTCCACGCGCTGTTGCTCAGGGGTCTTGTGCTTCCGGCCGGTGCCGAGATAGGCCTCGATGACCCGTTCGTCGGACTTGACTTCTTCCGCCTTCCCTTCCGCCAGCACTCCGCCTTCAGCCATGACGATGACCGGATCACAGAGGCGGGAAATGAAGTCGATGTCGTGCTCGATCATGCAGAAGGTATAGCCGCGTTCCTTGTTGAGACGGATGATCGCGTCTCCAATGTCTTTGAGCAGCGTTCGGTTCACACCCGCGCCGACTTCGTCCAGCAGCACCACTTTGGCGTCAACCATCATGGTACGCCCCAACTCGAGCAACTTTTTCTGCCCGCCCGACAGATTGCCTGCCAGCTCGTCGGCGACCTGGTTCAGGTTGAGGAATGCAATCACATCCTTGGCGCGCGCCAAAATCTCCTGCTCCTGCTCCCGAATCTTGCCACGCTGGAACCACGCTGAAATCAGCCCCTCACCAGCCTGATCGCTCGGAACCATCATCAGGTTGTCTGTCACGGTCAATGTCGAGAACTCGTGGGCCAGCTGAAAGGTCCGCATCAGCCCTTTTTCATACAGCTCGTGGGGCTGCAGCCCCGTGATGTCTTCGCCGTCCAGGGTGATCTTACCCTCGGTTGGCACCAGCGCGCCGGCGATGCAGTTAAAGAGAGTTGTTTTCCCGGCCCCATTAGGCCCGATCAACCCCGTGATCGACCCTTCTGCAATCGTCAGCGTGGCGTGATCTACTGCCTTAACACCGCCGAAATGCTTTGAGACATTTTCCACTTGAATCATGGGTTTTCCGCGTATTGCCGTAGTGTGACGCCGTGCTTAGCACAGTGAGCCCCCGTTCGCGCAAGGAATACGACCCCAAATCTCATTATGTCGCCACTATGGCGCGCAAACGAAAGATTCTTCAGGGTGAGGTGATGGTGTATCTAACGTTTTCTGTCACCCGAACCCGAAGGCAAGATTCGTGAAACAACAAACCGAAGCCGTCATCATTGGCGGCGGCGTCATTGGCTGTTCCATTGCTTATCATCTGGCGAAGCTCGGCATGACCGATGTCATGTTACTGGAGCGCCAGGAACTGACGAGTGGCTCCTCTTGGCACGCAGCCGGTGGAGTTCACGGTCTCCACGACACCAATAACATTGCCCGGTTGCAGTACTACACCATGAACCTTTACCGGGAATTGGAGCAAGAAACGGGGCAGTCTGTTGGGTTTCATCAGACCGGATACCTCTATCTGGCACAGTCCGACGAGCGCGCACACCAACTGCGGATCAGCGCCGCCAAAGCACGACAGTTTCACGGCGTGGAATTTCACGAAATCAGCCTCAAAGAAGCAGCGGAGAAACATCCGTTTGTGAACTTCGACGGCATTCAAATGGCCGTTTGGGAGTCCGAAAGCGGCCACGTTGACGTTAATGGCGTCACCCACGCATACGCCCAAGCCGCTCGCAACCGCGGCGTTACCATCGAACGGTTTTGCCCAGTGCTTGAAACCAACCAGCGCGCCGACGGCGGCTGGGATGTGGTGACGGAGAAAGGCACCATTCAGACCCGTGTGCTGGTGAATGCAGCGGGCCTGTGGGGCCGGGAAGTGGCTCGGCTGGCGGGGCTGGAGCTGCCGCTGATGCCGATGGAGCACCAATACTTCGTTACAGAAGAAGTGCCGGAAGTGGCCAATCTGGGTTTTGAACTGCCCGCCGTCGCAGACCGTGACGGCGAGTACTACCTGCGGCAGGAAGGTAAGGGCTTCCTTGTGGGAGCCTACGAGCGTGATGGCCGCTTCTGGTCCGAAAACGGTACACCGCTGGATTTCGGGCATGAACTGCTCAACGATGACCTCGACCGGATCGCTGACAACGTCATGCGCGCTTGTGAACGCCTGCCGGTGCTGGGGGAGGCCGGGATCAAGCGGGTCATCAACGGCCCGATGATATGGTCGCCCGATGCCGCTGCGCTGCTCGGTCCGGTGCCAGAGCTTCAGAACTATTATACCGCCTGCGGCATCATTCCCGGTTTCTCGCAGTCCGGTGGGCTTGGCCTGACGCTGGCGCAGTGGATCATCGAAGGCGAACCCCAGTACGACATGTTCCCCTGGGACATGGCCCGCTACGGCGAATGGGCGGGTAAGGCCTTTACCAAAGCCCGCGCCATGGAAACCTACGGCACCCGTTTTTCCATCCATTTCCCGTTTGAGGAACGCCAGTCCGGTCGCCCGGTTCGCACGCGCCCCGCTTACCAGGCGCAAAAAGAACTGGGCGCTGTGTTTGGCCTCAACTACGGCTGGGAGCACCCGCTCTGGTACGCACCGGCGGGTGTGGAACGCACTGAGAAATACGGCTTTGAGCGGCAAGACTGGTGGCAGCACGTTGGCGACGAATGCCGGGCTTTGCGCTCGGGCGTTGGCATCATCGACGTATCCAATTTCGCCAAATATGAAATCAAGGGCGCAGGCGCGGCCAAGTGGCTCAACCAAATCGTCGCCAACCGCGTTCCCACCGAAGTCGGCAAGTCCTGCCTGACGCCGCTGCTCTCTGTGCGGGGCGGGATTGCTGGTGATTTCACCATCACCATGCTGGACGAAGAGCACTTCTTGATGATTGGCTCGGGCATGGCAGAGCGCTACCACCGCCGCTATTTCAACGCAGTGCCGCGCCCGAGCAGCGTCAGCTTTACCAGCATGACCAGCGGCTGGGCTGGCTTCAACGTCGCAGGACCGTCCGCGCGCGATCTCTTAAGTCGCCTGTCAAACGAAGACCTGAGCAACGAGAACTTCCGCTTCATGCGTTCCCGCCAAATGACCGTTGCGGGTTTGGATGCCAAAGTGGTGCGGGTGAGCTTCACCGGGGATCTGGGCTACGAAATCTATGTGTCCGAAGACGAGCAGGTTGCGCTGTATCAGGCGCTTCTGGACGCTGGGCAGGAGCTCAACGTGCGCCCGGTGGGATCACGGGCTTTGATGAGCTTGCGACTGGAAAAGGGCTATGGTTCCTGGGGCCGCGAATACTCGCCCGAGTACTGGCCGCAGGAAGTAGGCCTGGATCGGCTGATCAAACTGGACAAGGAAGAAGAGTTCCTCGGAAAGCAGGCTTACATCGACCTTAAAGATCGCGCCCCGCGCGAGAAGCTTGTCATCCTCAGCGTCGATACCCCGCACAATGCCGATCCGGTCGGTGGCGAGCCGATTTTCTCGAAGGCAGGGGCGTATATCGGCCGCGTCAGCTCAGGCGGCTACTCATACACGACTGAACAGGGGCTGGCGCTGGGTTTTCTGAAAGCGCCCTTCTGTGAGCCGGGTCACGAGGTTGATGTTGCTGCTCTGGGTCTTCCGCACGCGGCTCGCGTGCTCGGCGAAGCACCGTTTGACCCAACAGGCACCAGATTGAGGAGTTAAACCAATGTCTTACCCTGGGGATGCTGCATCGTCTCTTTCGATTCCTGAGTTTCGCGCGGCCCTGCGCCGGCCGGTCGCGGCGGAGCAGGTGGCGTCATTCCAACCGTCACCCGAAATCCAACGTCTGGACATCCGCTTCGACATTGGCCTTTTGCGTGATGCCCTGGCAGAGGTTGAACGGCTCAAGGGTTTCTCCGACGACGTTTGGGGGGCAATCCCCTTGACCCAGAAGCCTGGTCACACTGGACCGTGGTCAGAGAATGACCTTTCAGGGCTGTATCACATGCGTTCTGATGAGCGTTATCAGGAAGAGGCCTTCGAAGAACCCGTTGACGAGGCGCTGTTCAGTGAATTCGTTCCCGACTTCGCCGACACCTACTTCGCCGAAGTTCATGCCACGCTGAGCCAACATATGCAGATCGGCCGCATGCGGATCCTCCGCAAAGTCTCCTATAACGCCAATTCCTGGCACCGTGATCCTGAGCCGCGCCTGCATATCCCAATCCTGACCAATCCGGGCAGCCTGTTTATCGTGAACAACCACTGCACCCACTTGCCCGCCGATGGGCATGTGTATTTTACCGATACCCGCGGCTATCACACCGCAGTCAATGGGGGCCTGGAACCAAGGGTCCACATCGTTGCAGCCCTGCCTGAGGGTTTGAATTAGCGCGTCAATGCGCTCACGCGCCTCTAACGCCGCTGTGATTGGTAGGACCAATGTGTCGCAGTGGTAATACCAAATTTCCCGCTAAGTCTTGTCCTGCGTGTCGCACCGCTGCGACGCACAGGATTTTTTCGCTACACCCAACCGGGAGATTACCACCGATGAAAAAGTTATTTGCTACCGCCGCTGTCGCCCTCGCTGCCCTGTCCTTTGGTCCAGCCACGTCCTCCTTCGCGGACGGCATGAAAGCTGACATTGTAGACACCGCTGTAGAAGCTGGCGCGTTTAACACGCTCGTTGCAGCTGTTCAGGCCGCTGGTCTGGTCGACGTGCTGAAGTCCGACGGCCCCTTTACCGTCTTCGCACCAACCGATGACGCCTTTGCTGCACTGCCCGAAGGCACCGTGGAAAGCCTGTTGGCTGAAGAAGGTCTGGGTACCCTGACCGCGATCCTCACCTACCATGTCGTACCCGGCAAGATCATGTCCGCTGACCTGGCGGGTCAGGCCCTCGAAG
>Ga0206125_10005016_pt1 | contig 11382 bp, 9 predicted proteins | sample Helgoland_Spring_4_FD_148598 | JGI IMG/M metagenome (GOLD analysis project Ga0206125, IMG submission 148598) | Pelagic subsurface seawater microbial communities from Kabeltonne, Helgoland, North Sea - Helgoland_Spring_Bloom_20160331_1 | ecosystem: Environmental > Aquatic > Marine > Epipelagic ...
TACACTACCCAAAATAATATCATAATATTGAAAATTTTTAAACAAAAGTTCTTCTATTACATACAAACCTCCTAAAGAAATTGATTGTTGGATATAAAGAAAAAATCTTGTAGCTGCTTTTTGTGTTCTTAAGTTGAATAAGGAAAAAGGAAGACAAACTATAATGCAGGGTATGATGAGAATGGAAGATATTATTGACGCAGGAGTAAATACTAGTATTTTAAATATAGGATTTTCATTTAATAATTTTTGATTATTGTAGATATTTCTAATATGATTTATGATTTTCATTGGTTATAAAAATTTAATAATATCTTCAATTGAGCTTATTGGATTTAAGTCTATAGTAAAACTGCCATTTGGACCAGGAGGTCCTTTAAAACGAGGTGGTTGATTAAATAACCCTCCCTCTCTTCTTGAATCTGAATCTTCAGAACAATAAAGCAGGTGACTTCCACTAATATCTTTATATGAAACAGGATTTTTAGAAAATAATTCACCTCCTTTTGTAAAAATAGTTTTAGAAACCATATTGTTTTTTACATCTGAAGTTGGATCATCAAAGTCTAATTCATATTCAATAGTGCCATCTTCTCTATAATTTTTCCATATACCTATATAATTATAATAACCTGTAATATAAATCTCACATTTTAAGTTATTATCTTCATTATAAAAAGTGTATTTGTTTTTATCTTTTAAGAACTTTAAACCTCCATTTTTAAAATATTCTTTAACTAATCCATTTTCGCCGAAATTTCCTTCCCTGTATTTAGCTTTATTGTCATAAAAAGAGTGAAATCTTTCATCTTCATCCAAGGTATCATTATTATAATGGAGCTGATTCTTTAAATTTCCGTTATCATAATAGAATTTGTACAATCCATGTCTCTTCCCATTAATATAATTACAATCTTTTTTTATTTGGCCATTTATGAAATAGGATTTATAAATACCATCTAATTCTCCATTTATGTAGTTGCAGTCTACTTCTATTTGTCCATTTATGAAATAGGATTTGTACGAGCCATGTCTTTCACCATTTATAATATGTAATTCAAATTTGGCTTGCCTTTTTTTATCCTCAAAGTACTCTAAATGTCGACCATCATTAAAGTGTTTTTCTTTTTTAATTAAACGTTTATATTCATTTTTAACTGCAGCTATAGTTAATTTAATTAAATACAGAGTTATTAAAAGGAGAGGAACTGCTAATAAGTAAAAATAAGTAGAGATAATAATACTTAGATAGAAACTAATTATTGTACCTGCAAGAAAACAAAAACATATAAATAAAGGTAGTTTGTTGTCAATAATTGATAATTTAAATACTTTTTTATTCATTTTTAAAATCTTTAATTGAGAAACCTAATAATATTGCCAAGAGAAGTATTTTCATAATGTCTATCTCTAGTGAGCGACCCGCTTTTTTTAATAAAATCAAATATTCCCATATTATTTATTTAAGTTATCTCAATAATTCACCACTTTTGTAATAAGTTTTATTCCTTTCTAAAATGCGATTAAATAGCCCCATTATTTTTTAAATTACATTATTAATTATTCTAGGTCATCTTGAATTTTATCAAAAAAGTTATAGAAGCCCTTAATTTTATCAAAATAAGAATCAAGAGTAGGTGGTGATTTGCTATAATCTAATCGTATGATAAAACATTCATTGAATTTTTGTATGACTGCTGAGTCAAAATTTTTAACAGTGAAAAAATCTAGTTTAATTTCATTTAGAGATTTTTTTTCTTTCTTAGAATTTAATATATAACCCTCATTTATAATAGTATAATCAGAATTTTTTTTAAACTTAATCTCACCTGAAAAAGGAGTTATGTTAGAGTAAAATAGAATACCATTTATACATATAAGGTCTTTTTTATGAAAATGATAATTATGCTTAGTACTTGTAATGCGTACCCTTCTATTCTGACTCTCTTCTTCTTCTATAATTTCTTTATATTTTTTTTTAAACTTTTCATTAAGTTGACGCTTGAAATTATTATGAAATATAATTTCGTCACGACTTAACATTTTTCCTTCTTTAGAAAACCACTTTTCACGATCAATTACAAGATTTACTTTAGCGCTAGCTTTGTAGATGAGAAATGACAAATCTGAATCGCTATCAGAAATAACACCCCTCATATTTTCTTCATAAATTCTAATACCACCATCATCACATTTTATCTTTTTTTCAATAGATAATTCAGCTTTTTCTTTTTCATATTCATTTTTTAATAGCTCGCTATACTTCACCCAACCACCTGCATCCTCAATCATCTGTTGATGGGCTTTCTTTTTTTCTTCTTCTATCTTTCGCTGAACTGCTTCCTCCTGTTTGTAAATATATTCCCTTTTCTCCCTTTCTATTCTCTCTTTTCTTTTAGAACCATCAATTCTCGCCTTAAACTCAATTTTAAATCTTTCCCAAGTTCGGGCGACACCATAAACTTTTATTTCGATATAAAAATGACCCAAAATCAAAAGTACTGCTATGATAAGAATTATTGAACCTAAAAATTTCCCCCAAAAGATTAATTGTTCCATGAAAATATTTTAATGTTTATACGTTATACAATTTTAATAAATCTCCTGGTAGTACATCTTGTTCAGATAATTTGTTGCTTAAACCTAACGCTATTTTTTTACCAGAACTGAGATTTACAATGTAATAATCAGAATTATTAGGGTTAAAAAACTTCACTAACACCTCCTTAAGGTTTGAGGTTACTATCAGTTGATTATAATCTATTGATATCACTTTAATTATTTTATTACTTAAGCAACTTATATCTAGTTCAACCGTAGATCCGTCTTCAAATAATAGTGTTTCCCATTTTGACCAGAACTCATTAAAAACTCCGTAGCTCTCAAGACCAACCTCGGATTTGTGTTTATTTAAATAGCCTAATATTAAACGTCTATAATCTTTCGCTATGAACTCAGGCTGAATAAGAGTCCAATGATAATTTTGATCAGAGGAAATATGATTTAAAACATGCCACAAGTCATCCCATGATGCATAGAAATTTTTTTCATTATCAAAAAAAATATTGGTTCCTCTAATTGTTTTTAACTTATAAAAATTAAATTTTAAGTCTTCAAAGGCAAATGATAAAACAAGATCTTTATGAATTTTCAAAATATAATTATTTAGAATCTTTTAAATCTATACTCCTTATCGCTACAAGTTCAGGTAACGTAACATCTCGTACAAAGTTTTTTTGTGAATCATCTGAATCAACTTTAATCTTATCATAATTCATATTTGAGAGGTATGGTATTTTACCAAACCTTTCTCTTAATATTTCATTTTCTACCTCTAACTTAGACCTTAGAAGATTGAAAAACTTTATTTCATTTTCATCAACTTTATTATCTGCATTAATAATTCTAAAAGCTACTTCAATAATTAGTAATTCCTGCACAATTGTTAACTTAGTGGTTCTAAGTGTTTGAAAAAGATCTAAAACTATTGTTTTACCCTTTGTTTTAATTTCTTCAATTAATTCATTAAGCTCATCACTTAAGTCTACATTTTTAAAATAGGACGTATTTGTATCAATTTTTCTCATTTCTTCAATCTCCAAGTCGTCTATATGACCATCACAAGCCATTACACAAAATGCTGTTTTGAATAGTATTTTTTTAAATTCTAAATTTTCCATAATTAAATATTTTAATCAAATTACTTTATTAATTGCTGCTAAAAAATCAGTACCACTTTTATATCTATTTTCAATATTTAACTCTAATGATGTAAGTACTACTTTGTCTATATCTTTGGATATCTCATTATTAAAAAACGAGGGAGCTAGGGGTTTTTTTCTTCTTGAAATTATTATACTTTTTGTGACCTCACTAAAATCATTAAAGTTTGTTAGCTCTAATTCCCAAGGTGATTTTCCAGTTAACATTCTATAAAATACTATACCTGCTGAAAACACATCACTTGTTGGTAAATATATATCTGAAAAGCATTCAGGTGCAAAATAAAGATACCTTCCGGCTGCATTAGATATTTTTTCTAAGTTAGTTACTTTTTGAGCCAATCCAAAATCAGACAACAATCCTTTTAACTCAGTATTATCATAAGAAAGTAATATATTATCAGGATTAATGTCTCTGTGGATTATTGAGCTAGAATGTGCTTTTGCCAATCCTTTAAGAAAATCTGTTTGTATCTTAATTGCTTTTTTAAAGGGGAGTGTTATTTCTCTTTTTAGCAAATCTGACAAAGATTCACCAGAAACGAACTCCATGGCTAAAAAATAAAATAATTTATCTTCTTTTTTAAAATTGTTAGTTTCAAATACTCTAACAATATTTTCATGGGTTAATTTTGATAATATTAGGGCCTCTTTAATTAATGTATCTAAATCTGAACTTGAAACATATTCTGCTTTTAAAACTTTCAAAACCTGCAACCCTAAGAACTTATGTTCTACCCTATATACTTCACCAAATGCCCCTTGACCGATAAAAAACTTTACGGTGTAGGTATTATTTATTATTTCTCCTCTTTTTAAGATCATTAAAAATCTAATTTGTTAGGACAGAATCGTCATCTTCTGATAAAGGACTATTATTATTGATATCAGGAAGTAAAGCATAAAGCTTAATAACTATGGGCCTTAATGTTGCCTTTGTTGGGTTAACAGAAATAATCTCTTTTGCTTGATTTATAAGTGTTCTTGCTTGATTTATATTAGACCAATCATGAATGTCAAACTCGTCATCAAAACCTTTAATTAGATTTATCTCAAGTGCAACACCTGCACCTTCGTCTATCAGTCTGAAGTTTAATGTTCTAATATTCTCTATTAGTTCTTTAGAAACTTGAACATTTTTTTCGACTAACATATCAGACACTTGTTTCTTTAATTGCTTTACAATTTGTTCTGTTTTTTCATTTCCAAATTGCTGATTGAGTTCTTCAAGTCTTTCCATGACATCTTTAAGCTCTTCCTCAACACTTGGCCATTCTGCCGATTGTTCAATTAAATCAATATTTTTTAACACCTTCCGAAGTTTATCTAGAATTTTATTTCTATTATCATCATCCTCTCTTCCGTTGTCTAACATTACCTGCAAATTATTTAAATCGTTTTCTGAATTTAAAATTTCTGTTGAGTTTATTGCATTAGTTCCCTCTTTAAGAATATTGAGTAAATTAGATGCTTTAGAGATTTCACTTTCTAATTTTTCAGCCGAAATACTAGTTTTTGTTGTAGTCTCAACAGTTAATTCTATGGTTTCATCTAAATAAGGAAAAAATACTTCAAACTTATTTCTTCTTGAAGCATCTACATTAATAGTTAACTCAACTTCAGAACCAGCTGGTAATAGTTTGGGTAAATCTTCACCTGAAATAATTACATCTTTTATGTGTTCATTATTGATTGCTTTTGTTCCATCTGCTCCCGTATCTCCCTCATAAAGAGGTATTTTAATAAAATCGTCTTTAACCCCAGGTCTAATTTGCTTTTGCGTTTTTAAAGCATGAGTTTTTCCGACCGCAGGAAGGGTGGTGTTTTTTTCTAATCCATTTACCGTTTTAAATCTAATTAACCCTGTGGTATTATCCTTTACTTCAATACCAATATTCATTGGAAGAGTTGCATTTCCAATTTTTGAGCCTTGAATAATTGTTATTTCTTTGGGTTCACATTCATATGTAGTCCCTTTCGCATCATATGTTATGATATTAAAACTATTGGCCTTATTAGACTCAAGTATAACCTCAATTAACTCTGCATCACCTTCAATTTGAACTTTACCACTAGACCAACCCTTGTCAGCTCTAACGAGCTCTACAAGTAATGATTCAGGAACTTCTCCTGTTGTTTCCTCTCTTAAAACACGAATTGTAACAAACTCTTCGGGCTCTACAGTTGTAGCTTCATAATTTAAATCTAATTGAATTTTAGCTAAATCTCTATTCTGGAATTCACTTGGTATTTTTCTTGTTGAGGCATACAAAGCAGCGCCTGCTGCTACTGCAGTCATTGGATCAATATTTGTATTTACATTATTAGATAACTGATCTTTTAACATTGCACGCAATAAAGGGGAATATGTAGGGCCACCAACTAATAAAATCGTAGATAAATCTGAACCCTTTAAATTATTTCTTTTAATTAACTCTTTACAAGTATCAATTGCCTGTTGAAAAATAGGTGCTACAGCATTTTTAAAATCTTCTCTAGTTATTGTGAAGTCTAATTCAAACTCCTCACCATCATCATCAGTTCCCGGAACTTCTCCAATATCTGTTAAAATATCAAAGGTCTCATTAAAAGATAATTTGATTTTTGCCTGCTCTCCAAAAAATTTCATAGCATCTCTTAGAATATTTTTTTTCACCTCATCTTCTAAAATACTATCTATTGAGTATTCTTTTTTGAGATATGGAATTATTATACTATCCACTACAGCATAATCAATATCTTTACCTCCAAGATGATTATCTCCCTCAGTGTCTACAACTTTCATAATGCCTTCTTCAACCTTAATAAGAGCGGAGTCAAATGTTCCCCCTCCAAAGTCAAAAACAAGCCAAAAACCGTCGGTTTTCCCAGCATCTAAACCATAAGCCATAGACGCTGCAATTGGCTCTTGAAGCAATTCAACATGAGAAAACCCTGCCAATTCTGCTGCTTTTTGAGTTGCATCAATTTGGGTTGTGTTAAATTTTGCAGGAACAGTTATTATAGCACTAGAAATATCATCATCCGTAATAAATGATTTTAATGTTTTTAATATTTCGGAAGAGAGTTGTTCAGATGTATACTCTTTTCCCATAAATGAACTTGGGTAACTTTTATCTGTTCCCATAGTTCTTTTAAATTCTATAAACGCATTTGAAGAACCTGCCTTAAAGGAACGCATAGCTCCTAATTTATCTCTCTTGTAGCTATTGTATGCTGAGTCTCCAATAGAAATAGATTTCTTTTTATTAAAATAAACACAGGATGGCATAGTATCTTTTAAGGTATCTGTCTTTTTAATTTTTGGTTCTCCACTTTCCATCCTAACAATTGCAGAGTTCGTTGTTCCTAAATCTATTCCGTAATCTATTTTTGTTCTTGCCATAATTTATTTTTTTATTCGCCTATACTTACTTCTATTTGAGCAGATTGTACCATAACTCCTTTAAAGTTTATTTGTGGTTTTATAATTCTTGTAATAATTTGTTGCCCTTCCTCAAGGTTTTCATCTGGTACAAAATTAGCAACTACTTTCATTCCTTCGTTATAGGGCTTATTTAGCATCTCAATCATTTCATAGCCATTAACTTTAAAAGTGTCCTGTATTCGTTGTAATGCTTTAGAAAGTTGTTTGAGGCCCTTGGTACCTTCAGGCATACTGCTAAGATTCTTACGCATTCTAATAATTTCATCTCCAACTTTTAAAGCTAATGAGTGGTCGATATCTTCATCTTTTTTTGATGTAGATGTGTTTTCCTGTTTTTGTTTTACCAATTGAGATTCATAAAGTTCAATTAACTTTTGGTCAAGTTTTAATTGTTCTGATTCTAGCTTACTTGAAGTATCCTCTAACTTATTTGTAGTATGTGAAACCTTTTTTCTTAAAAAATAAAATAAACACAATGCAAAAAGAATACCTCCAAAAATTAATAAATAGCCCCAGTTTGATTTGGAACTTATGGTTGTATTAAGATTTTCAAAATTAGTTGTAGTTTTATTATTTACAATTCCTAAATTATCTTTTAGCTGTAATTGATTTGATACGATTTCTTCAATCTTTTCATTTATAGTTTTATCTAGTATTCTAATTTGATTATCAGACTGAACTTTTACAGAAACTATACTATCTTTCAAAGATTTAATACGTAAGGTGAGGCTTTCTTTTAAAGTATTATTATTTGCTTTTAATACACTATCAACATAGCGTAATCTTCGATTTTGAATATTTAAAGAATCTAACAAAACTTCTCTTAAAAGAGAGTTATTTGATTGTAGGTCATTTATTTTTTTATTAAAATCGTTAGTTAACCTATTAGTTAAAAGTTGAATATGTTCTTCAAATTTATCTTCACTAACAAAAATTGAATCATTTTGTGCATTCATGAAGAATGACATAAATAATAGAGAAAATAGAATTAATTTATTTTTCATGAGTTTAATATTTTTAATTTGATCTTGAATATCTATTGATAAATGATATTTTATGATTTCTATCGCTTATTGATTTTCGAATAGAAAATATATGATCAGGAATAGTTTTTAATTGAATATTTGGAGTTTTAGAATTTAAAAATGGGTGTATCTCTTCTTTAATATTGTCAATTTTATCAATTAAAACACCATCTAGATAATTTAATTTAAACTTTTTAGTATAGTCAATAAATACTTCATTTTTTTTATCTAATTGAAAAGTTGGTGTTACATCTAATTTTTTGGTTATATTTTTAATTTCAGGAACGAAAAAACTCCACTCACCCTCTTTTAACCCATTAACACAATACCCCTCCTCTACCAAAATCACACTATAAGACGGGTCATTAATACTTTTTCCTTCCTTAAGCATTAAATATCTTTCAAATTTTCCATCGATAACACCATTTTTATAGCTGACCATATATCTAGTTGGTTTAAAGTCATCAAGGCCAACAGCTTTATTATCTTGTTTATATGAATATGAGTTTTTATTATCGGGATGTTCAGATACATTATAACACCAAGTACCTTCTTTCTTACCGTTTTTATAATCACCAAATTGTTTTACACCACCCCACATATGATATTCATAATAACTTCCGTCAAGGATTCCCTCTTTTTTAACAAATTTTTCTCGAAGAACTATTCCACTGTTAAATTTTGGGTAGTAAGTTTTGTTAATCCCATCATTTGTGAATGAATCTGTGTCTTTACTTTTAAAAAAATCGAATATTCCCATATTTACATATTATTTTTTATAAATTTTAATAAAAGTATTAAGTACTTTCTTAATTGATTTATTAATCATTTTATTATGTTCCAAAGATTTTACCCAACCTGGTGAAAATTTGTAGTAAAAACGAATGAATAATCTTCCTAATAAAAATTGTGCTAAAAAGTTGTCTCTAAACTCTCTTAAAACTAAAACTTGTGGGTGTTCATAATCTCCATAAACCATTGTGGCGATATAGCAACCACCGCTGCTAGAATTATTTCCTCCTCTATATAAATTTCTTATAATCCTAGCTTCTTCTTTACTACCACCATCTATTTCAACATTACGTACTATTACAGCTAAATTTTTCTTTAAATGAGAGTTTGTTTTTGGAGTCATTTCAATATGTAAGATACTTTTTAGCAAGTCTCTACACTCATTCATATTATGACTATTATATTGGTAATGATTTGCATGTTTAATAGCCATCGCTGTTACTAATTGTGCAACTTGGTCGCTAAAAGATGAAAATTCTTCGCCTGTAATCTCAGGGTTTTTTAATGATTTTTTCATAACTTTAACAAGAGTATTTGCAGCTTCTATTAAATCTGGACGGCCCCAATCACTAGCTCCTCCTGGCCCCTGAATTCCACTACCTTTCCAATTATCAAAACCTTCAAAAACTTCCATTGCTTTGTTAAACGCAGCAATAAGTTCTCTTGAACTGTCATTTACCCAATCACTAATAATTTGTAGGTTTTCATCTATCCTTACACTTGTTTGACTTTCAAAGCCACTAACCATCTTTTTGGCGAGCTTGCATAATTTTAAGACTTTCTTCCCATCCTCATCTTCTGCTTGTTCTTCTTCTCTTAGTTTATTAAAATAGTCAATACCACATTGTAGAATCTCATTAGCCAATTTGTTAGCAAGCATTTGATATTTTAAATCTTCCTTACCTAATATCTTTGATAATGATTCAAGCTGTGATTTTGTATTTTTATATAATGTTTCTCCAAATGAAAGTGCCTCTATTGGGTTTTGTTCTCTGAGTTCTGAGGTTGTATCTATATGGTCTTCTGTTTTTTTAATTGGATCTCCTGTAAATTTTGCCGAAATATGTTCTCTTGATTTTTTTGAGAATGTAGCAAACCCAGACAAAAAATCATCTGTTGTGATTCCACTCTTTTTCTTTAAAAAAGGTTTTACAATACTGTAAATACTCGTTATGTATTTTATCTCAAGTTCTTGACTACTCACATTTACATGTTCACCAACAACCTGTTTAGTATAGGAGTCTAATTCTGAATGATTGAAAAATTTCCCTGCTAATAAAATACCTTTTATAAATAGTTTACTATCTAAAGAATTGTCTTTAAGACTCTGAGCAACATACAATGATTTTAAGTTAAACAAACAAGATAAATTCTTTGTGGATACATCACCATCTTTTACTACTTTCTCCCAAATTTCTGTTGCCTTGTCTGTATGATCTTTAGATAAGTTATCAAAAGCAGCTGCATCTATATGATTTGCATTCCAAAACCAAAATAATGAATGCAATAACCTATTGAGGGGTTGTTCAATAGCGCTAGAGGCAATAGAAATTGATTCTTTATCTCTTTTTAAACCTTCTGTAAACGAAAAATCAGTATCGAATGAAATTTGTTTGCCAACCTCAGCATACCTTGTGGTCTTGGTTACTTGTTTTTGAATTTCTCGCTCAGTGGCGGTAGGCGAAATACCTAAAACACAAAATGGGTTTTGATTTATCATATGCAGTAAAAATTTATTCTATTTTAGATTAAGTGATATACATCATCTATTGTCCGTCGTATTAACTTTGTAAATTGTTTTAACAACATTATCCGATAAGCTTCGTATTACTTTTGTATTTGATTACAAAAGCTAGACAGCTATTAGTGTTTTTGATGAATAAATGTAGGGATTACAATTTTTTATAAATATAATAAATTTTAGCAATATCGATTAAAACTTCATTATTACCCCAACTAACGACATCTTTAAAGGTTTTAGGAAAAAGCGAAAAAAATCTGACCAAACGATTATGAATTAATATTTACCTACCTAAATAATATCACTTTCCTTTTGGGGTAGGTCTTCGTGAGATGGTGTATAATCTTAGGGTTTTAAGTGTCTTTAATAAGTAAAATTTTACTATTTGCGGCAGTTTTAGAGCTATGCAAACAAAGACACAATAAATGTTATTATTAGAGTAACAGTTATTGCTTTACCTACTTCAAATTTAAGTTCTTTTGACTTATTTTCGTTTAGAAATATTAAAAATATTGAAATGGGATAGCTGAATGATAGAATTAACATATCTAAATAAAAGTAATTTTTAGATATAAACTTTAGGTAGATTAATATTAAAGAAAAGGAAACAGAGGTATATAATACAGTATTTCGATATCTTTTCTTATTAACCGACCAATTTGTTTTTTTTGCAGA
>Ga0206125_10005017_pt1 | contig 11382 bp, 9 predicted proteins | sample Helgoland_Spring_4_FD_148598 | JGI IMG/M metagenome (GOLD analysis project Ga0206125, IMG submission 148598) | Pelagic subsurface seawater microbial communities from Kabeltonne, Helgoland, North Sea - Helgoland_Spring_Bloom_20160331_1 | ecosystem: Environmental > Aquatic > Marine > Epipelagic ...
TAGAGCCACCATACGCACCACCATTACCGCCGTGACCGTTTCTGCTACTTGTAGGTTCGTCACCGTCACTACCATTTGAACCGTAAATAAAACTACTTGTAAGAGTTGCTACAACGTCGGTACAACCTCCGCCGGCGTTAGTATAACTGCTTGAACGCCCTAAACCACCAACGCCACCACCGGAACCACCGCCGCCGCCGCCTTGTCCGTTACTAAAGCTGTAAGAAGTGCCCATACCACCAGCACCACCGCCACCGCCAGCTAGGATAAATGCCCCTGCAGAGTTATTGATGATTACGCCTGTGTTCTCGATTCTTATTGCGGAAGACCCGTCTGAACCTGCGGTAATAGTGTCACTTGTGTAAGCGGAACCATAAGTACCTTCTCCACCGAATCCACCTTGACCACATATAAAACCATTGTTGTTTACAGTAATACTAATTCCCGAAGCAAACCCAGAAATTGTTAAACCGGGTTTATTGTCACTTTCTGATTTGGTTGCAGTATCACCAAACAAGAAATACTGCTCTGGTATATTAAATATAATATCGCCACCAGAGTATCCGTTGGCGGTTGCGTAAGTTAACAAATCAAAGTTCGCATAGTTTCCTACAGGTGTTGAAAGATAAGTTGCATTAGAAGCCAAAGTTAATTCAAAGACTCCGCTTGCTCCGTACCATTCTGACATGGACATCTGAACGCCAGAAGACTTACTAATAAGCCCCCTGACGTCTGCATCGTTCATAGCTGTTTGGCCAGAGATTCCTAGCTCGGTCATAATATCTTGCATAGATATCTGACCACTTGATGTTACTGCCATGATTAATTACCTTTCAATACTTCTATTTCAGCTTTCAATTCTTTGATTGCTTCAATTAGTAGACCATGTAATTGGTCATACTGAACAACTTTGTACTCTTGGTCATCATCTGACTTAAGTGGTAGTTTCATTTCTGAAACCGCACTTGGCATTACTGCTTCAACTTCTTGAGCAAGTATACCTGCAGACTTCTTACCATCGTTCAAGTACTCAAATGTGTAACCGTTTAACTGAGATACTTTATCTAAAGCATTGTCAATCTTCACGATGTCTTTCTTAAGACGCTCATCTGAAGTAGTTGTAGAGTAAGCAACAACGTTACCATCAACGTGTAAGTCACCATCATTCTCAAGACGCATGTCTTCGTTGCCATCTAAGAACCATTTGTGTGTAGTTGACCCAACAAGGTAGTAATCATTAGTGTCTGGACCAATTTGAGTAACATCACCACGCAAGTCACTTTCAACACTGAAAGTTGTACCTGATATATCAAGTCCTGCACCGGCACTGTAAGTAGTGTTAGTGAAAGATGTAATGTAGCCTGCACCGTTAGCAATTTGGTTGTTGTTAGTTACGTTAGTAGCATTTGCCGCTATACCATTTAGTTTAGTATGGTCTGCATCTGTGAATACGTTACTGTCTGTAGCCGCTTCAACTGCCGCTCTGATTTCTGCATCAGTTTGGTCTGCTGTCGCACCTGTTTCAATACCGCCAAGTTTAGTGTTTAAAGCATCTGTGTAAGCGTTAGCTTCAGCTTCATATAAGGCTTTTATTTCCGCACCTGTTTGGTCAGCTGTAGCACTTGTTTCAATACCGTCTAACTTAGTATGGTCAGCAGTTGTAAAGTTCTCATCAGATATTTGAGAATCATTTGCTAGTTTAACCCATGAACCACTATGTGCAAAGTAACCTGCACCTGTACCGTGTACGTGAGCAAACATACCGTGATATGTTGTAGCACTTGGCAAGTCGCCTTCAGTTGCATACATGTTGTTGAATAGTACTTTGTTACCACCCATGTCAATATCACCAGACATTGTTCCACCAGCTTTTGGTAATTTAGTACCTAGAGCAGTAGTTAATGTAGTGTTATAGTTAGCATCGTCATTGATAGCCGCCGCTAGTTCGTTAAGGTCATTTAATGTACCCGGAGCGCCACCGATAAGTGTTTCGATTTTGTCTGTAACGAAAGCTGTTGTAGCAATCTTAGTTGAGTCGTCTGTTTCAGCTTGTGTTGTTGCTGTGTCTAAACGAGCCGCCGCTATTGTACCTGTTAGGTTAGCCGCTGGAAGTTCAATTCCAAGACCTTCAATGTCAGCTTTAGTTTGGTCAGCTGTAGCACCTGTTTCGATACCCGCAAGTTTAGTATTTAAAGCGTCTGTGTAAGCGTTAGTTTCAGCTTCATATAGAGCTTTTATTTCTGCGCCTGTTTGGTCAGCTGTAGCACTATCTTCGATAGTATCTAGCTTAGTATGGTCTGCAGTTGTAAAGTTCTCGTCAGTCTTAACATAAGTAGCATCTACTACATAGTTAGCATTTAAGTCACTAATTTGTGATTCAGTAATAGTTAAAGCCGCTTCGTGACCTGTAACATCTGATTCAGTAACAGTATAAGACTGTAGTGCTGAGTCTGCCAATGTACCTTGTGCCGCTGTAGCGTAGTCTGTAGGGTCAAATGCTTTAACGTCAGCCAAGTTAGTTACTTCAGAATCCATTAAGGCTCCAGCTTGAGTAACATTCAATGTGTCTGTTACGTCTGCACCCGCTTCGATGTTGTTTAGTCTAGTCAGTAAAGTATCTGTAAAGTCATTTGCTGTTTTTACGTAAGTAGCGTCTGAAACGAGATTCGCATCATAACCCTGAACGTTAACACCAATATCTGCATCTTTAAGAATAGTTGCGTCATAAGCTTCAACATTAACACCGATGTCAGCGTCTTTAAGAATAGTAGCGTCTGCTGTTTCGTAAGTTCCTAAATCGCTTATTTGTGATTCAGTAATGCTTAGAGCCGCTTGATGTCCTGTTACGTCACCTTCAGTTACAGTGTAAGACTGTAGCGCTGATGCCGCTAATGCACCTTGTGCCGCTGTTGCATAGTCTGCACTATCAAAAGCTTTTACTTGGTCTAAGTTAGTTACTTCTGAATCCATTAAGGCTCCAGCCGCAGTTACGTTAGCTGTGTCTGTTACGTCAGCTAAAGCTTCAATACCGTCTAACTTAGTACCATCTGTTGCTACATCACGTCCAGCGATTGTAGAAGTTGTTGTTACTGCACCAGTTAATGCACCACCTGCTAAGTCTAATTTTCCAGCTAGGTTAGTAGTTACAGAACCTGCAAAGTCAGCGTCATCGCCTAAAGAAGCCGCTAATTCGTTTAGCGTGTCTAAAGCTGTTGGTGCTGAGTCTACTAAGTTGCCTACTGCTGTGGCTATAGCCGCATCTGCTTCTGTTGTAGTATAAGTGTCTGTGATACCGTATCCAGAAACCGTAGTAGGTGTACCTGTTAAGTCTCCAAAAGCACCTGTGTAAGCATCAGTAATTCCGTATCCTGCTACTGTTGTTGGTGTAGCTGAAATGCTTGAGAAAGCAATTCCAAGACCTTCAACGTCTGCTTTAGTTTGGTCTGCAGTCGCACCTACTTCAATACCATCTAATTTAGCATGGTCAGCTGTAGTAAAGTTTTCGTCTGTTTTAACGTAAGTAGCGTCAGATACTAAGTTAGCATTGTATGCTTGTACGTTTATGCCGATGTCAGCATCTTTTAAGATTGTTGCGTCTTGTGGTTCGTAAGCACCGAAAGGTTGTACTGTTACGCCAATATCAGCGTCTTTTAATATAGTTGAGTCAGCTGTCTCATAAGTACCTAAGTCACTAATTTGTGATTCAGTAATAGTTAAAGCCGCTTCGTGCTGAGTTACATTGCTTTCTACTACTTGAGCATCTGCTAGTGTGCTAGCGATGTCTGTGAAGTCAAGACCTGTGTTAACCCATGCAGAACCGTTGTATTGTAGAACTTCACCAGTTGATAGTGTCCCTAGCGTAACGTCTGTTAGCTCGTTTACAGTAACTTCTGAACCTGCAGAAGCATTAGCTACTACAGTAGCCCAAGCGGTACCGTTAATTGTTGTTATGTTTTCGATATTACGTGAGTCGTTTATGACCGTAGTACCTGTTACTTTAATTGCCATCGTCGAATTCCTTTTCTATTAGCATTAAATGTTTGCGTTTGTGTTTAAGCTTACTGCTGACTTTAAGTCGCCTGAAGCAGTCATTTCTATTACTGGTGTTCCACTAAAGTAGAAGTAGTAGCTAGAGCTGTTAGTTCCGTCTATTGTTGCGTCACCTTCAAAGTCTCCGGGAATTGTTAAATCTCCGTCACCATCTACCATAAACTTGTTGTTCTGTCCATATTGGAAGAAGAACTTATCTAAAGAATTGTGGTAAGACCATTCGTCATTTTCTTGAGGCTCTGAGTTAATAGGGCTAGCGGATACTGTGCCGCCCTGATATAAATCACCAGAAATGTTTATTTGGCCATCTGAGTCAAATGACATAGCAGTGGACGGGCCATACATAAATAGTATAGAGCCGCTTGCTTCTTGCAATGCCCATTCTACGCTTCCTGCTTCACCGATTGTCCATGCACCTAATGAAGTTTGGTCTCCAACTGATTGCGGAGACATTACTACAACAGTTCCGTCTGTTTGTTTTGAATAAATCTTTCGGTCTGCAAGGTTAAGCGCTATTTCACCGACTTCTAAGTCAGTTGCTAAAGGCACTTTCTCTGCTACCGAGGATTTCTTATGAATAATTTTAGTTGCCATTGGGCTTCTTTCCTATGTGTGAGGTGGAGGTGCCTATAGAGACACCCCCAGAGCTATTTAGTAAGAACCACCATCTAGAACTACGTTTTGTAATTCTTCGTTGTTTAGGTCCCATTTGTCTGCTGTTTCGTTCCAGATGAAAGAAACGTTAGAGTCTGTGCCACGTTCAATTTCAATACCTGCAGGAGCAGAAGCCGCACCAGTTTCGTCAGCGTTCAACAAGATGATTGCATCACCAATGTTTACTTCATTTGAGTTTACAGAAGTTGTAGTACCTTGAACTGTTAAGTCACCAGCAATTATAACTTCACCAGTGTTGTCACCAAGACCAGCTGGGTCGATAGTGATTACTGAGCCACCTTCGATAAGGTCTGTAGTTACTTTGTTGAACTCAACGTTGTCTGTAGTTGCTACAGCTTGTCCGATTGCTACTTCACCAGCTACGATTGAAACGCCTGTTCCACCTGTGAAGTGTGCACGAGTTTCTGCCGCACTTGGGCCAGTGTATGTGTGAACACCGTTAGCATAAGTTAAAGAACCGTCTCCACCAGCATCTACTACTGAGAAGAATCCTTCAACATCTGACTCTAGGTTAGAGTTTACAAATGCAGAACCGTTCCATGTTAGGTGGTCGCCAGAAGCGATTGATGTTAGTGTAACATCTTCTAACGCAGATACAGTTTGGTATCCAGCCGCTTGGAAAGCAGAACCATCGTATGCTTTAAGTTGGTTAGCAACTGTGTCGTACCATACGTCACCTTCAACAGGGTTTGCTGGTGCAACTGAGTCTACATAAGCGCCGCTTATTTCAACAATGTTGTTGCCGTTGTCTTTTGTGTAGATTTTCTGGTCTACTAGGTTGATTGCCAATTCACCTTGGTCTAGGTCTGAAGTTAATGGGGAAGCTCCGCCAGTAACACTCTTTTTAAGTAAAATTTTAGTTGCCATTAGAAGCTACCTCCGATTATGTGTGTTGTTTGTTTTTCAATGCGATTAGTCGCTTGGTATTTTGCCGCAGTGTTGTCGTATACTAAGACAGCACCGTCTTCTTTGTTTGTGTTGTCGATGTCAGTTATATTAGATGTCGTCAACTGATGGTTCTGCCACTCCCCTGCTGTTGCGTTGTACCGTAGTACTGCGTTGTCAGCTAAGTTGTTTAAAGTAACGTCGTTCATATCTTGGATACCTAAAGTCTCTGAGATACGTCCTGCGTTTGAAGTGTAAGTTGTTCCATCACTTCTTGTTATAGTTAGAATAAGTTCTCCTGAGACTAATGCCGCAGATGTTACGCTATCCCCTTTGGTACCTTGACCACCGGTTCTGCTTAACGAGATAGTATATTCATTAACTGTGGTTGCAGTTATGCTCATTTATATTGCCTCCGTTGGACTATATAGTATTTCGACAAGACCCCGGAAAGGTTTCCATATCTGTTGATTAGCACCAACCCCAGCATCTGCAATTTCTACACCAATCCAACCATAAGCTGGTTGCTCTGGTAAAGGCATTGTTGTGAAACCATCAGTGATGTTTTCTGGTAAAACGATTTCAAAAGCGTTATCGTTTACGTCTAAATCAATTATAGATACGTCAACCACCTGCCCACCTGCTTGTGGCATTATCGGTAGTCTGTCGTCTTTATCTGCCGCAAAGTGGTTTATATTACTAGTATCGGCTTCTACGATTTTACATGTTATCGTGTAGCCTGATAAGTTTGTCAACCATCCCGCAGTGATGCTCATTCTTATCTGTTCTCCGTCTATTACCGACATCAACACAGTACCCGGACCGTTTAATAAGTCCTTGGATTTGCTGTTTATTCTTTTTCTTGCCATTGTCTCCTCCTGCCGATTCTCGAATGGGCATGTTAGGGTTGTGTTAGAGCAATCCCCCGTTAGGGGAATCGCAAATTTATTTTTTATTTTTTATTAAGACAGACCCGGAATAGATACTGTCTCTATATCGTTAGATACCATATTGTTAAGCTGTAACTTAGTATAGCTCTGGTCTGAAGGATAAACTTCATTTCTTATACCATTAGCATAAGAGTCAGAAGAACCATCACCCATTAACCACACTTGAGTAGCACCATAAGTATTGGATGCATAAGAGTTCCAAGTTGTTTGACTTACAGCGTTGCTGATTCTGTGAATCTCTTCTAGTTTGTGGTTACTTATCCACTTCTTTGGGTCAGTAATAATCAGCTTAATTTCAGCGTCATTAGGCATAACTTCGTTGTACTTCAGTGTAGTCATAACTGTAGCCGCCACTTTACCGTGGAAGTTTCTGTTATTACCACGACCAGCAATAGTAAGGTCACCACCAATCTGTCTGTCCATTGTAGCACCTGTACCTGTCCACTGGTTAACTACACTCTTGTTTGTACCTACAGAAGCAAAGCTATCACTAGAACTCATTACACGGATATCAAACGCACCAGCTAAGTTAGCCGCTGTGGCATCTGAAGCATTATAACGTTGTCCTTTGTGAGCAATGTAAACACCATACCATTGGCTAGTGCTCATGCTACTAAGAATCTTACACTCGTTATAACCAACGCCCTCTCGACCCCACTGGAACCAAAGATTACGGAAGCTGTCTGTACGTAGGTAGATGTTATCATTCCCTGTACTTGCTCCTGCGCCCATATTCCAGATGTGTTGATTACTGCTGTTTCCATCAGTTTTAAACACGATAGATGTAGCCCAAGGTCTTGCATCAAGGGAGTCTGATGTTTTGTTGCTGTCAGTAGTATGAGCGGGAACAGTTGTTCCTGTATAACTCATTTTAATTGGCATATAAGAGCTTTGAGGACCTACTTGTTTTGCGTGTTCATTAGAACCACTGAAGTCTAAAGCCTTAGTCCAGTCTGTTAGGTTGTTTGAAACAACAGGGTTGTCATAGTGAGCAATACCTGTGTCTGTTACATCTACGGTAGTTTCACGAGCCGCAATTACTACTTGCTCATCTCCTACACCTGCGTTTACACTGGTGTTATAGAAAACTGGAGTAGCCATTGTAGCACCTGTGCCTGCAGTCGTAACAGCACTTATAAGCTTACCTGAACCCGGAGCATCGTGGAATAACACTAAGTCACGGTTAAAAGTACCGCTACCAAACATTGTCATACTACCGCCGCCTGTTACGACTTTACTACCATTACTCTCTATGTGAAGTCTGAAGCCTAGCTTCATGTCCGCATCTTGCCAACCAAATCCTTGTGCTGAACCAGCTTGAAGGTTAGCATTGTCTGCTACGAAGCCAATAAAGACCGCATTCAGTGAGCTACCTGTGGTACCCATGCTGTTAAATAAACCTTCAACAAAAGCCGCTGAGAACACAACCCGTTTACCTTGAGCTGTTGTATCATCATAATTCATCACACTGTCATCATCTAGTGTGTCAGCGTCAACCATTGCTCCTGAACCTGTTACGTGTGTCCAACTGCTTAATGAAGGAGCTGGTGCGTCTAGGTTAGTTACTGTTATATCAAAGTCACTAGTTGTAGAACCAAAAGAGTTAGTTCTCGTAACAGTCACAGTTGAAGTTACGCTAGGCGTTACATCGTTTGTTCCTGCCACTTCCGCCGCAGTACCTACAACGTTGTTTCCTGATAAGCTTAACTGAGACGGTAAACCTGATACAGTTGTAGTATAGGTTGCCCCTGCTGGAGCTACTTGATAGTTAACTGCTGTATTCTCATCTACTGTTAAATCAGTAATTGTGAAAGCCGCTGGAGCATAGTTAGCATCTGCACCTGTAGAAATAACGTTATAAGTTATGTCTGCTGTGTTGCTTGGAGCCGAGCTTCCCGCATGAGTTCCGCCTGTTGAAGGCATATACCATGTTTGTTGGGTAGGTGTTTCATCTGCAAAGACATGAGAATGATTAGTACCAGAACCACCGTTGTTAATGTCTTCTTGATTAGCCTCTGCTTCTGTTGTGAATAGAGGATAATAGAAGTCACCATCTGGAGATTCAATGTAGTGATAAGTCATTACAGGTCCGCTGTATATTTCTTTACCAGTTATTACATAACTACAAGCCGCATTTTCTTGCTTTAAGAATATTACTAAGCTATACTCTTCATTAGCTGTTACAAGTGCTGAACGAACAATTACTTGCCATTCACTTGCTTGTTCGCTATAATGAGATATAAATAGTCTTCCGTCATTATCAATCCCTGCACGATACTCGTCAGAGCGTTGTGGGTTAGAGAACATTCCATTCTCAATCACAGCACCATAAGGTGAATGCTCATAAGTAGCGTTAGGCTTAAGACGAACTGCTAAGTCCATGTCTTCACCTGTTACAGTATTGTCTTCTAGAGCCGCTACAGAAACTTCTGATGTCAACATTAAGCCAATCATCATCTTCTTTAGAGGGTCATGTCCTGAGTTATCAAACTGGAAGTATTCTCCGTTAGCTGATATAGGGTTATCTGATGTAAAGAAACCGTCATTAAACTCTGAACCGTTGTTAGTTCCTTTTAATGCTATAGGTTGTCCACCACTAATTGTTTTAGTAACATCACCAAAGACAGTTGTTGCCGGAGAGTTAGTTGTGTAAGTGTTAGAGATAAATCTATCATCTGCACCAGTACCTACAGGTGTTACTGTAAATAAGCCATTAAGAGCGTTTACTACAGGTGTAAGCTGTTGAGCTTGTGTTTGTCCACCGAAAGTAACGTTAGTTCTACGAACAAACCTCATAAGGTCTGCACCGTCGTCTACATTCTCTTTAATTGTTATTGTACCATCTGCTTGAGCTACTGCTTTAATAGAGTTCACAGGATAAGAGTGTCCTGTAGAAGCTAGTATAGTAGTGTTAGTAGCATCTCTTTGGAAGTCTACAACATCTGTAGCTCCGAATTCAATGATACCAATAGCTGTAGCGTTAGCCTGTGCTGTTATATAGTCTGCACATTCTTGAGCTGTTGAGAAAGCTGTACCAAGTGCTGTACGGAATTCTGTAAAAGGAACCGCAAAGAACTCAAATACTTTATTGTCAGAGTCAGTTGTACGTACTGTATTTACTACGTTTACACGAGTGTTGTCTGTTTCATTAACTTCACCTTCTAAACAGTTGTTCCAGTAAGCTGGCTGTGAAGAACCTACGAAGGTAATAGCATTAGCATTTTCATTACGTTGAATACGTATAGACATGTGTTATCTCCCTACCGTAAATAGTGTTGTTAATGGTTGTATGAATATTGGTTGGTCTGCACGAATAGCAGGTAACGCTCTAGCATTAACATCTTCATCACTAGCTAAGTAAGCTGTTGTGATAGGTCTGTTAAGGAAGGTTTGTCCTGTTGTTCCCGCACCATAGAATAATGGCTCACCAGTTAAAGCGAAAGTAAAGGTTACTGCATCGTTAGCATCTCTAGTTGCCCAGATTAAACCTACTTCTACAGTTGTATTAGCAAACTGTGGAGTTAAGTTAAAGTCAAATCTAAACTGACAGAAATCACCTACACTAAGCTCATCCATACGGTATGAACCTGTAGCGGCGTTATATACTGTACCAGAAGTACTAGCGGCGTTGTAACCTGTGTCTTCACCAAAGGCAAACATATTGTTTACGCCCTGTGGCATATAAGCACCAGAGAATAAGCCTGTACCAATATAGTCTGTAGTTCCCGCATGAGGAGCTTCATCAGTGTTAGTTGCTGAGTCACCCCAATAAGGAGTGTCATTCGCTTGTTGCCTAGTAGCATCAAAACCGAAACGTAACCAAGCACTAGAGTCAACCATAGCTTGAGTGTATTCTACATCGTTACCAATGTCCGATGCTCCAGCGGCTCCAGAAACTCTGTCTGTGAAACCACCTGTAAATTCATAACCGCCATTAGCGCCTATTATGTTTGTTGTATTTTGTATTACCTGTGCAGAGTCTGCACCGCCACCTTGGCTAGGTATCATATTATTGATTACGTTTGTCATATTATAAAGTCTCCGAAATCCAAGCTGTTGCTACTCCGGCTGTTACTTCGATTCTCATATCATTGGCTAATACTACTTCTTCAATAGCTGAAGCTGTATAAGTCTTAATAGTGAACCAAGGAGCAGTAGAGTCTAATCTCATCTCTAAGTTTACTGAACCTGAAGCTGGGATAGATACTTGTATAACACCACGAGTGTTGTTTGAATTGTCGTTAGCGTTGCCTTTAACTATGTCAGATACATAAGTACCAGTCATATCGTCTGCAACAAATTTACGAGTCATGTTAGACATGGTTTATTTCCTTTTCATCCTGTTTCCTATACGTTTAGCTTTATTCCCAAGTCTTCTACTCTTACGAGCATAGTGTCCTAGTTTAACTCTACGTGCTAGGTTTAATTTGTTGTCTCTTTTAAGTATAGAACCTTGCATGTTACGCTCGACTGCTTGAGCCTTATCGTCATACTTAGCACTACGTTTTACTGCTTTTGCTTTTCTCTTAGCGAGAGAAGCTTTAGGCTTTCCTCCAGATAGTCTCAATTTGGTCTTAATTGGACTTATTCCGGCACCCTTCTTTCTTTTCATAGCAGAAGCCTTTACAGCTTTTGCCAAAGCTCTTTTCTTGGCGGGGGTCATTGCTGACTTCCCCACCTTCTTGCCGAGTTTCTTACCGACAACTTTTCTTAATAGTTTACCACGTAAAGACATTACTGGCTCTTAGCTCTCTTGTAAGAACTTATAGAACGACCACGACCACGTTTAGAGTTTTGTCGTCTTTCTAATTGTTGTTCTTTC
>Ga0206125_10005019_pt1 | contig 11381 bp, 8 predicted proteins | sample Helgoland_Spring_4_FD_148598 | JGI IMG/M metagenome (GOLD analysis project Ga0206125, IMG submission 148598) | Pelagic subsurface seawater microbial communities from Kabeltonne, Helgoland, North Sea - Helgoland_Spring_Bloom_20160331_1 | ecosystem: Environmental > Aquatic > Marine > Epipelagic ...
GATCCGAGAAGAAAGGGCCGGGTGACATCTTCCCATTCCACATAAGCAAGAAAGTCGACCCAGAGTTTCAAAAATTCGTTAGAAACAAAACAGTCTACCTAAGTAAGCCAGGATTCGATCCATCAAAAGAAATGGATAAAAAGACTGGACTTCCTCTAGGCGAGAGAAAGAAGGACTTCAGCAGCAATAAGCACTCGTTCGCAGTTCACAAGAGCGTTTTCGATTCAGAGCAAGTAGGTGTCTTGAAGTTTGAGTCAATTGACAAATACAACTTCGACTCGACTGCAAGACTGATGGATAGACCAAAGACTTCCAATCAAAAGAGAGATGCAGTAGGAGAAGCTGTTGAAGCTCTAGCAAAGTCCAACCCTTCACCAAAGGGCCGTGGAAAGTACTACTATGTACAAGTCCACCCTAAGACTCAGCTCAAGATGAAGAAGAGAGGAACTACAGCAACTGGAGTAGGTGACAAGCGCCACGGTGACAAATCAAAGAAGGGTCAAAAGTTCTGGATGAGAGGTCTCTATCAAGTCCTCGACAAGATGACAACTGCCGACAACAAGAAGTACGCTAAAGGAGGAACAGGCAAGAGAGTTCCAGAAATGGGACTTGCAGTGCAAGTAGGAAAGCACAATAAGACTGGAGAAGAAGCTCCATTCATGATTCGTCTCCCTACTCACTTCTTTAGAGTAGTAACACACCCAGAATACGGCTACAAGACAATCATGCCGATGAAGGATAAGGCTAACAAAGATTTCATAGAAGCTTATACTGCTTTCTTGAAGTACTACGGTGTCCCTAAGATGAGTCCTACAAAGGACGTTCACTTCCGCTTTGTCGTACCAAAAGCAGAGCGCGGCTCTTATTACGATGCACTTCGTCGTAAGGTCGGGGGCGCAAAGCGTTCCAGGTGATATTAGTGTTAGTGAACATTCCCTCTAACTTGCACGGCGCATCTTTACTCAAAGCACACAGCTGGGTCAAGTCGCACGTAACTAGGTCGAATCCTGGCGGATCTCCAGACTACAAACTATCTGATGCTAGCGGAAATCCAATGACACTCAGTGATGTTATAAGAAACCCAAACACTGACGTAATTATTGAAGTATCTACTATCGACGGTGCAAGAAGAAATCCAGCTAGTTCACTTGCGCCAATTCCAGATATCGAGTTTGATTACCCAACCAAGCCACGTTCTGGAGATCACCTAAAAGCACTTTTACCATCTGATCTAAACCCGGCTTTGGTCACAAGAATCGTAGCTGAGCAAGGATTGATTAGAGGACTTCACACTCTGAACAGACTCAGTGTCGAAGATGCAAATGTCAAGCCTGTAACTCCAACAACTGCCGCACTTATGCAGCTAAATGAAATCAGAATGAATCCTGGAAGAACTCCATTCACAAAGAGAACTCCAGAGATTTACGGTAGCGAGAAAGCTCTTGCTAGTTGGCTAGGAGATGAGTTTGCTGCTGAGTACACAAAGGCCGAACAGTTCAGCACCGTAAACAACGCACAGATCGCAGCTAAATACGGACTCAACAAACACGACATCCAGAAGTTCGCAAAAGAAGTTCTTTCAGATTACTTACTAGCAGCTTCTTCAAATAGAGGGCTTATTCGTGCACTGATTAGAAACAACCCCTCTCTCAAAGGAAACAGGGAATCTATTGCTAAATTGACGCAAGTATTCCCGTGCCATCCTCAACCGTTTTATGACGGAGTACAGAGAGTATTTGTTGCTCACCCTGCGTTCATTTATCCAGCGTACGCCGATACAATCGTTACACAGAAAGGATTCTCAAAGACAGTGATTAACTTCATCAGCGACTACCCGCAGTCAATAACTCTCACTGGTAAACTAACTAGAACTCACAGCAAAATGGACAACTACATTGGTGCAGTCAGACAGGGCGGGTTCAAAGGAATGTATAACCAATTCAGAAAATTCGTCATGCGAGTGGACGCAGATGACTCAGCAGATGTTATCGACGCCGAATACGATACGCAAGGATATTGGAGAACAGTTACAGAAAGACTATCGCAGTCTCCAGAAGCAGCAGTTAAGAAAGCAAACTTCAAGCCACTACAGTACTTTACTGACTTAGGAGGATTCTATCCAAGTCCTCCACCAAAGTGGCCAAAGCATATCGTTTACTCAATAATGGATGCGTTCCTAGAGAACATGCCTCACTTACTTGCTTCAGATGGCACCGCACATATGGATCCAATAACAATGGCACAAACACTGGATAAAACACTCAAGATAGATAAGCTAAAGATAGGAAATTACTTCACACTTGAAAATGTAAAGATAGAAGATATTAGTCCAATCCTTGAAGGAGGGTTTTCTGATGCAAAGCTAAAGAAGCTAATCGGAGAAAAGAATATGGTCAAAGCCGCCGAGTTAGGAAGACAACTTATGGCTATGGCAATCAGGGGTGCCTTCGCTGATGCAGTAACTAATGAAGCAGTCAGAGGAGGTACCAGAAAAACAGTTACGTACGACTCATCTGGACCAAAGAGCGTTCTTGAGATGGCTTACGACGTTGCTGAAATCTCCAGAGCAAAGTACAATCAAAGCCTTATTGGAGACGACTTCAAGTTTGTAATGGCAATGCTGCATGTTTGTATTCACACACTTAACGAGTCATCTGACCCAGGCGACTTCACAGCAGAGAACTTTACCAAGTATCTAAGCGGTGTTTTAGGAGCAAAGAGAGGAGACGAGCTGAATCGTTTAAAAGATCGACTAGCAGAATCTGCAATAGAAGGCGATGACGAGGCTATGCAATTTAGAGTGATTGTTATGGCTAACTTAATGCTGATTAGAAACGACATCGAAGCAAGACTACCAACAATGGATGAAGACGCCAGAAGACGTGAAATAGACATCCTACAGCGCCAGAGAGCAGATATATCCAGAGATGCGGAGATGGACATAAGACTCAAAGAAGGTATCATGGAATACATGCAAGGAACAATTGATATGGTAGGTGCTTGAAATGTCCGACCTCTATGCACAATTTGATTCAATGTTTAAAGAAGGTAAAAGTAAAGGACACTTTACAAAAGCTCTTCATGGTAAAGATGAACTAGAAGGCTTATCTGATACGTACATGACAACCATCGGCCAGTTTACCGACTTACAGAGAGAACAGTTTGGCAAGGCTTCAGTTAAACTACAAGACCTAGTTCCTAAGATGCAATTAGACATCTACAACACACTAATCGCCGTGGTCATCGGTACTAATGACTATACGTTTTGGCCAACAAAAGAAAACTTACAAAATATCAGAGATTTGAATAAAGAGCCACTCAAATTCACAGTAGAGTTCATACAGAAAAAGCACCTATTAGCTGAAAAATACAGAGAAGATGTAGAAGAAGTTCAGCTGAGCTTAATTAAGATGCAGAATGGTATTCTCAGCTTTCAGACTGACAGAGCCACACTTGAGGTGCTAAACGCAACCTTGGGACAGTTCGATCCAAGCGATAAAGCCAGCCAAGAGAAAAATATGAAAATCATCGAACAGCTTTCATCATTCAATCTGTCAGAACTGACAAAGGATCTCAAGCAATGCTTAATCATCTTGTCGCAAGCACTGTCTCAAGGAACTTCTGGAGACGTGTTTCAGTGCATAAAATCCGATTTGGAAGCAAGATGGACATTCTTAAAAGCACTCACTTATCTCACATACGTTGCAGAATCTATCTATGACAAGCGACATCAAAAAGCTCGCGAAGTACTGCTGCGTCACTACTCGACACTTGAAACAGTAGAAAGAGATCTTCTAATGAGCTACTATAATTCTCCAAAATTACAGAGGGTATCGAATCAGCAGCTAAAAGGACCACCCCTACCAGGACCAATGACAGATGATTACCTTATCAGACTCCTAGGAGGGATAAAGAAGCACATTGAAGCTGTGCAAGGATTAGAAGTTACTCTTGGAGGAAAAGATGCGGCAGACGGTGGCGCACTCTACTCAGATGAGGATACCTCAAAAGAAGAGTTAGTTAGAAGCGGCAGCAAAGCAGTAAAGGAAATAGTCACTGGCACACCTAGAGAACCAGGAAAGATTAGATCTGCTCTCATCAAATTAAAGAAGAAACTTGGAGAGTTGCCAAGACCAAGAGTGACCTTTGAGTGACCGACATCGGTATAAGAGACAGCGCTGTGGGTCAAGCAATGGCGAGTCACACATATTGTAACCTTTGTGGTACTAAGAATAATTCCAGTATGGTATGCTGTGTTGTATGTGGTACCGACTTACCAACTGCTACTAGAAGCAATCCGATTAACTCGGAGGCATTTAGGGCAGAAAAAGCAATCATCTTTGACATAGATGAGACCATTCTTGACACTAGTCAAAGAAGGAAAGACGCAGTGAGAGCAGGATTAGCGACTAAAGAAGGGAAACCAAAGCGATCTGGATTACAAACACCAAGAGCAGCTTTGAAGAAGCTAGAGGACTTTTTGTACGATAGATCCAATCTGACAAAGGATTCAGTAATTAGAAATGCCAGAGCCGTTATAGAACATTTCATTACGAAAGGCTACAAGATTGTTTACGTCACGGCAAGACATTCTAAGCACAGAGAAGTAACCCGTGAGCAATTAACAAAAAAAGACTTCCCAATCTTTAGAGCAAGAAACGGCAACGAACTAATCTATCTCAGACCAAGTGCAGGAACTACTCATGCTAGCTACAAGAGAGAAGTCATGTCTTCTTTGTTAGCTCAGTACGACATTGACGCAGTATTCGATGATAAAGAAGAAGTTCTTTACGAAGCAGCTCAACTAGGTATTCCAGGATTATATTCCTCTATAGGAGATTATCATAAATACATATCTAGATCTGATTCGGTGGGAGCCCGTTCAAATCCAGTCACTCCGAGAGATGACCCAGACCCAGACTACTATATTTGTAGAGGCTGTGGATACAAGGCAGACCCAGTAAAGTATCAAGAAATAAGAAAAGAGAACATCGACCCGACTGGCACCAGCCCTACATGCCCTTTCTGTGGAGAGCAAAATGCATACGAACCACGCCACCACTGGCAAGACGAAGGATACACTATGGCACCCCTTTCTTTCAAAAACCCAGAAGAATACTCTGAGGACTACATGGTTCCCAGAGACATACACCGCTTGGGAAAAGCGGCTGATTCGTTGGAATCCACCTACGACGAGCAGGACGTACCAGAATGGTGGAAGAGTAAGCTAAGTGTAGCAGCCAAAGATGCAGACACATTAGCCGACTCACTGAGCTATGTTGCCGATAATCCAGGACATAGAAGCTCATTACCGTTCAGACCAACGTCTGATTGTTTCATTACTTACAAAGGAAAGCTTGTAGCAAAAGACATGGGACACTACATAGCATTCCCTGGCGGAGGAGTAGATCCTGGAGAGACTCCACTAGATGCTGCTACAAGAGAAGTAATGGAAGAAACAGGAGCTATCTTGAAAGGTCCAATGACTTCACTAGGAGAGATCACATGGGTCTGGAATCCAGAGTGGGCAGATAACGAGAAGCGTAAGCAGCGCTACGAGCAGTTCCAAGGTGAGCGCGTTTACTTCTTCACAGGAGAAGTCGATAGATTCGTTGGCGCAACTTCAGACGAAGGCGACGCTTGGGAAGGCGAGATGCTGATGGATTTCAGTGACGCAATCGCTTACTTGAATAAAGCAAAAGCAAATCTAAAGCATCCAAACCAAGAGAAGTACATCGAGTATCAGATTACTTGCTTGGAGATGTTAAAGGAAAAGAACTCTGGAATGGGTAACTATAGAGAAGCTGCTGGTGCTATTGTCAAGAAAGGAAACAAGTACCTCTTACTTCGCAGAAGCCCGCAAGAGACTTCTTTCCATGGTATGTTTGAGTTACCTGGAGGCAAGCTAGAAGCCGGCGAGACCGCAGAGCAAGCTGCAGTCATCGAAACCAAAGAAGAAGCAGGGCTCGATGTCAAAGTAGTAGGCAAAGTCGGTCAGCACGTTGATCATAATATGAAGAAGATCTATCATGGATTCATTGTGAAGATGAAGAAAGGTCAGAGAGTTAAGCTATCAGAAGAGCACGATAATCACAAGTGGGCGACTATGAGTGAGATTATGAAGATGCCAGACAATAAACTCAGCCATCACGCAAGGTACATGCTTACTCAACTTCAAGCAAGACCTAATCCAGCAACTCCTCAGAAGATCGAAAAAGGTAAGAAGCTCTACAAGCACATGAACGGTAAAGAACCAGAGAAGGTTAGCACCGAGAAGATCGACATGGGCGACGTGTGGTATCAAGTCGGTGAAGGTGGCTGTTGGTCTATCGGTTACATGTCCGGTAAAGAAACCAAGAACGCCGATCAGAAGTATATTCACAACTTCAATGAGGAAACAAAAGACGGAAATATGCCAAAGCTCTACGCAACCATGCCGAAGAATGGCAAGCCAATGCTTATCATTAAGGGCGGTACGTGGAAGATTAAGACAGATGACAAGGGCATGGCCTGGATTTACGACTGAGGTGATTAAGTGAAAGTAAACGTACCAGCAGTGTTGGCCCTATCAGCAACTGTCACTTTGAGCATGACTACAGCCAGGTATCTTTCTGCCAGGTTTCCAAGTCTAACAAGAGGACTACCTCAAAGTGATAGCTTTTCTGATGACATCAAGTTTGGCATAGCAATAGGCTTACTAGGAGTTACTTACGTATTAGTATACAATGGAGTAAAGGCGGTGATTAAGTGAACAACGAAAAGACACTAGGAATAAAGAACACAACATGGGCTACAATCGAGCTAGCATCTGCTGGCTTGCTAGCCACTATCACTGCAAGAACCACTTACAGAGAAGTAAAGAAAGCTGGCGGATTAGGAAACTATTTGTCTCCAAAAGGAGACGCTTGGAAGTCTGCTACAACTTACTCTAGCTTCTTAATTTCACTCTTACTTCTCAAGGGTGCAGTCGATGCTGCTAAAAGCTATGGGGTAATCAGCGGTGTAGGAGCGACTCCAGTACCGCAAGTTATGGGACTACAAGGTTACGGAAGAATGAATTACTTTTGAGGTGAAATTATGGGAGATTTATGGAATCCATTTGACAAAGACAATCCCGTCTATGTGAAAGTGGCAAAGAAAACAGGGCAAACAAGAAGAATGGCGCAGATGCAGGTTGCATCATTAGCAGTGCTCGCAGTCCTGGCAATCGAAACTGGAAGAAAAAGAGGACTTTATGATCAGACCTTCGGCTTCAGAAGATATAGAAACTACGGAATTAACGGAATGACCGCAATGCGTCACAGGTTGAATCACAGGAAGTGATTCAATGGTTAAGCTGACCGATATCATCGGCAATGAGTTAAAGCTCGTAGACAAGCCACAAGGTAACGTCAGCTCGTATGGAAAGTTCATTTTACCACACATGATATCTCACTACGAGTTATTTGTGAGAACAACAAGAAGCAGTCAAGAAGCTTACAGTCTTACCCTAGAACAACTATTAGCCTATCATGTATATGGAGACTATGTACTAGTAGCTGATGGTAATAAAACTAAATTAACTTATCATGACAATAGTGGAAACGGGATAACTGGGGTAACGGGTATATACGAGCCACCAAGTGATTCCGATCGTACCAACATTCGATATAGAAATGACAAAATCAAGTGGCTCGAAGAAGAAATCCAAAGAGGATCTTCTGGAGTTAGACTAATGCTTCCAAGTATAGGAACACAAGTCATTTCGACATTTGGCTTCGGGAACATAGCAAATGAACTTAGAAAGTATCTCAAAAAGTCACTATACAGACTTAACTCATTCATATCTAGCAGAGAAAATAGCAGTGCCCCAGTAACTGGGTTCAATTACAATGGAACAGAAATGAATTCAAAGTTAGACGAGAAAGACTACATTCTTCAGCGATTAGCAAACGACCCAGCACTCGGATTTGTTGAGACAACACTAGATCCGCTATTACCAGAAACACAAAATTTTGATGACTTACTAGATGGCTTTTTGGAACAATTCATAAAAACTAACGTGGCGAAGTTTGAAGTGGAGAATTTGGTTTACGTTAAGAGCGTAGCCAAGCTATCAGGCGATAAAGAAGACAAGTTAGTTAATGCAGTAAAAGAAGGACTAGGCTACGCCCCAGATGATGAAGTAGACCTAGAATTTGAAGAGTTCAGAGTAACGAGCATAACTCCACCACTAGAAGGAGAAACACGAGCAGAAATGCGAGTATCATATATGGATAAAGAAGTGGACTATGTATTCGATCATGAGGACTTTAAAAAGACAGAAAACCAAAAAGTAGACACAGGCGTCACTACTAAGAAAGGTAAGAAGTACTACAGAGAACCAGGTGCACAAGATCTAGAGCGATACAGGATATTCTTAGACAAGATGTACGAGATACAGGCAACTTTGTTCGTAGAACACTTTGGAGAAAGAGGAGATAAAACGGTTCCTTGGTATGTTTCTGATCGACTGATTCCTTCTAAGAATCTCAAGATTATGGAAAAGTACTTTCCAGAAATAACGAGGCGATTTGATGAGCCTCAAGGTGGAAAGAAGTCTATTAAGAAAGAGAATTCTCTAATTCACGTTCTATGTGAGCACAGACTACGCTTGACCCTGACCGCCTTGATTGCTCAAAGAACTCTTGCTTTCGACAAACAGATGTTCGACGATTTCTACAACGGAGATATGCTTCTGAAAGAAATCAATTGGCTCACAGCAGCGCTAACAGACTGGGGAAGAGTAGTCATCGAATCTCCAAGAGAAGGAAACCCACTAGCTGTAGTAAAGGGAGTTCCAGTTGGGTCGAACTTAGATAAAGAAGGTAAGCCGAAAGTGCAAAGTGTAGCAGAAGCAACAAGACAGCTAGCAATCTATAGACTGGAAGTTCCAATGCTAAAGCAAGTTATCAAAGAGTACAATGAACTCTATAACGCATTCACAATTTCTAACGTGTTCTACATGGCAGATGGCGACCCAAAGGAAGCTCAATTAGCAAAAGCTCTATGGGGAGGTATAACTAATAGAACAGTAGGTATATTCGATATCCCAGGAGTAAAGCCTCACGACTTATTTGATAAACTATTCAAGAAAGTTTCAGATGCCTTGTCACAGAAGTCATCGTTTGGTATAGACCCGTATCCGCCATCTTGGGCTGATAGTCAAATACTTGGACGGCTCGTTAGAGATCCAAGATATGTAATAGGAGATAGGACATCACTTGATGACTACAAGAAGTATCTCAAAGAATATCTTCAGTATCTACAGTCAAAGTATTCTAGCAGATGGCTAGTTGCATCAGCAATCATCTCAGTTGTCGATAACTACAGGGTGAGCATCGCAACCGATGCTAACGGGCTTCGCCAAGGATTCTTGAAGCGAATACAAGGGGACGCAAAGAAGTCTACATTGAAGGGTCGCTACATTCAGTTTGACGCATACGGTCAGCTAATTGCTATCTTACGTGCCCAGATAAGTATTCCGCTTGAGATGCGCGACGATTTTATTTCAAAAGAAATAGATAAAGCACTAGGATTAGTGATCAAAGATAGAACCTTTGACGAAAAGAGACCTGTGTTTGGTAAAGGACATCCTAATTACACGCCACCAAAGGAAGAGGAAGAATCAAAGGAAGTCGAAAAGATCGAAGAGCCCACTGAGATTAAAGATGCCTTTGGTGAAGCATTCGGAGAAGAAAAGACAAAGGATGTCGTTGAAAGGATATTCGGACCCATGTTAGAAGAAGAAGCTCTAGAAGAAGAACCAGAAGAACCAGATGAAGAGACCCCAGATGAAGAGACTTCCGAAGAGATATTAGGCGAATTAGCTGAGCTGGATCCTTTGTTTGATACAAATCCAGAAGACCTTGGAGACGTGATGGACGATCTAGTAATTCCCCCAGAAGAGTGGAATGAAGCGAATCCAATTATCCCAGAAGAAGACGAGATAGACGAAATAGTGGGGTATTATTGATGGGTACTAGAGAACACATAAAGAGAGGGCGCCAGATTTGGTCGTATGATGGCGACTTTGATGCAATAGAAGCAAAGTTTCCAACCAAAGACTACAGGGTCAACGCAGAGGACGGCAAGATTTTGGTTTACAAGTGTCACATTGTATTAGAGCAAGAGCACTTCTATACTGGCCCAGGAAAGTTTCCTAACGATAGTACCAGAGAGATAGTCTCTCAATTTTTGCACGACAACGACTTTCCATTCAAAACAGCACCAAAGTCTCAAGTCAAAAATAACTGGGATATACACGATCTATCGGGAAATTATCAAGAACAAGTTGGAAAGTGTTTCACGATTTATTACCCAACTTTGGAACACTTCTATATCATGGCTAAAGGCATTAAAGAGCTGATTGCTAAGTATAACTTGAAAGGAATACCGAAGGAGTACTTTGAAAAGCACAACTTGAACATGCAGTATGAATATCCTGTACCAGAGACAAACAATGTGCTGTACTACACACTTGCTAACATCGGGGATGAGATTGAAGGAACGGGCGTTATAATGGAGTATCTCGGCGGAGACCCCGAGCTATACGCACAAAGAAGAGTTGAGATGAACAAGTACTTTGGACAAGGCCCACTGGACTTCTTATTCCCCAAGCTAAACCCAAGCGGAGAGGCTTTCTGGTAACCGACTATTTCTTCAACCCCAACGCGGTGCGATAACTATGGCAGACCCTTCAGCTATGCTTGAACAGTTTGCCAGGTTTCTATTAGCAGTAGAAACAGAAGGCCGTTCTCCATCAGAAGAAGACATTGATTACTTCCTTAGTGAGTTCTTCAATTCTGGAAGAAACGCCTTCATCTACAAAGGCTATTACATCTACGCAGCTAACCGAGTAGGAGAAGATGGAAACAAGCTTTACGACGTTCAAGGAAAGTCGTACGACGATCTAATTAATGAAACAAAGCCACTACTTCAACAGAAAGTATCTGAAGCGTATTCTTCAGTCAGCCAAGGTATCGAAGCATTCGATTGGGACACCAAGCCTCGCTCTATAGACACTTATGCTGAACACTTCGCTAGAGAAATGAATCAGTTAGAAGAATACAGACTATCCATCGGCACTCAAAAGAGAGTTCATCCTGCTTATCAGAAGGCAATCAATCACTCGGCAAGAATCAGATATCGTATAAAGATGTATATGCAATCTGTAGTTCCTTACATCTTGCGCCACACGATGTACCACGAGCTATCAAAGGTAACATACAATGTAGAAACCGGCGTATCGGAGTTAATCAAAGACAAGATAAAGATCTCTAGTGAAGAAGACGCTCAAAACTTTGTTAATTCAAATCAACTAAACAATCTTCGTTCAATCTTCTGGGTTCCTACCGAATCGG
>Ga0206125_10005020_pt1 | contig 11380 bp, 8 predicted proteins | sample Helgoland_Spring_4_FD_148598 | JGI IMG/M metagenome (GOLD analysis project Ga0206125, IMG submission 148598) | Pelagic subsurface seawater microbial communities from Kabeltonne, Helgoland, North Sea - Helgoland_Spring_Bloom_20160331_1 | ecosystem: Environmental > Aquatic > Marine > Epipelagic ...
TTCGGTTTTGGCAATTTCTTTTTTTTGCTGTTCCTTAATCTCTTCTTCGGACGGTTTGTTTATAATTGAAAAAACTGTGAGTATCAGTCCAATCAATACAAGACCTGTAATCGTATTGCGATCCATTATTTGTTTTTATTTTTTAGAGTAGCCTTTACAAAAGCTACAAATAGGGGATGGGCCTGGTCGACAGTGCTTTTATATTCAGGATGAAATTGAACTCCAACAAACCAAGGATGGTCTTTAAGTTCAAATACTTCAACCAATCCAGTCTCTGGGTTTATCCCGGTAGCCATCATGCCTTTGTTTTCAAATTCTTGTAAATAGTTATTATTGAATTCATAACGGTGTCTATGCCGTTCTGAAATATGATCTGTATTATACGCCTCTGATATTTTCGAATTGGGTTTGAGCTGACATTTGTATGCTCCCAAACGCATGGTGCCCCCATAATCAGAGATTTTCTTTTGTTCCTCCATAATTGAAATGACAGGACTCTTGGTTTTTTCTGCAATTTCGGTAGAGTGTGCATCTTCTAGCCCCAAAACATTTCTCGCGAATTCAATTGCGGCGCATTGCATTCCCAAACAAATACCTAAAAATGGCACCTTGTTTTTTCTTGCATATTCAACCGCTTGAATTTTTCCTGAAATACCTCTAGACCCAAATCCTGGAGCAACAAGAATTCCATCAAGACCAGATAATTCTTTTTCAATTGAAGACTTAGATAATTCATCGGAATGAATCCATTTCAAATTCACTTTCGTTTCATTAGAAACACCGGCGTGTATAAAAGCCTCACTTATCGACTTATATGAATCTTTTAATTCGACATATTTACCAATCAAAGCAATATTAACTTCAGATTTTGGATTTTTAAGTCTCTCCAAAAACGATTTCCACTTATTCAAATCGGGACTTGATTTTTTAGGTAGTCCTAGTTTTTCCAAAACAACTTTATCTAATTCTTCAGATTGCATCAATAAAGGCACATCATAAATAGATGATGCGTCTTTTGCCTCGATAACTGCATTCATTGAGACATTACAGAATTTCGCTATTTTCTTTCTTAGATTTAATTCTAATTCATGTTCTGTTCTACAACATAATATATCTGGCTGTACACCAAGCTCTAATAGTGCTTTAACTGAATGTTGAGTAGGTTTCGTTTTTAACTCACCCGCAGCTGATAAATAGGGGATAAGTGTCAAATGAATAACGATACAATCATTTTCAAATTCCCACATCATTTGACGTACTGCCTCTACGTAGGGTAATGACTCAATATCACCTACTGTTCCACCAATTTCAGTAATGACAATATCATATTTGTTATTTGTAGAAAGAAGCTGAATTCTACGCTTAATTTCATCCGTTATGTGTGGCACTACTTGTACGGTTTTACCTAAAAATTCACCTTTACGTTCTTTTTCGATTACCGATTGATAAATCTTACCGGTAGTAACGTTATTGGCTTGACTTGTAGGAACATTGAGAAAACGCTCATAATGCCCTAAGTCAAGGTCAGTTTCTGCACCATCATCAGTGACATAACATTCACCATGTTCATAAGGGTTTAATGTTCCAGGATCTATATTGATGTATGGATCTAGTTTTTGAATGGTAGTAGAATACCCTCTTGCTTGAAGAAGTTTGGCCAGGGAGGCTGATATAATCCCTTTGCCCAAAGATGAAGTAACCCCACCTGTTACAAAAATATACTTAACAGAATTTGACATAAATTTAACTAGTAACTACGGTGGGCAAAGATAACAGAACATCACAACGTACCAATAAAAAAAGATGATTTTTATTAATGCTGTGCAGGTAAACCTTTTATGATGATTTCCAAGTTTTGTAATCTGAGGTCTGCATAGGGCGATTATCTTCGATTGAATCAAGAGGTTCGCATTCTTTTAATTCATTCATGCAATCTTTAGGCAAATGTTGATAGTACTCAGTACCTTTTGTTTTCCAGCCAATTTGATCTTCTGACAATTGTTTTACCACTTTAGCAGGATTACCAACAGCTAAACTGTTAGGAGGGAGGGTATCGTTCGATTTGACCAGTGATAACGCTCCTACTATAGAGTTTTCGCCTATTTGAGCATCATCCATGACTACTGAATTCATTCCTATTAAACAATTCTTGCCAAGTCTAGCACCGTGTATTATGGCTCCATGACCAACATGTGAATTCTCCATTAGATGCACTGTAGTTCCAGGAAACATGTGAATTACGCAATTTTCTTGGATGTTAGACCCATCATCTATACGAATCAAACCCCAGTCACCGCGTAATACTGCATTTGGACCGATATAAACTTTTTTACCTATAATAACATTTCCAATAACGGAAGCAGTAGGATGAACGAAGCTTGATGGGTCAACCACCGGAATAAATTCTTTAAAAGAGTATATCGGCATGTTTTAATTTTTAACAAACATACTGAAAGATAGATAGTATTCAAATATGTAGATTTTGATCATTCTTTATATATTCGTTAAAAACATCCAATGAAACTATTTCTGTTACTATTTTTCACCTTAAGTATTACGGCTTCGTTTTGTCAGAAAGGCATAGTATTGGTCAATGCCTCAACTTTTGACAATTTAATTTCTTTAGGCAATTCTCAGATAATTGATGTACGAACTCCTGAAGAGTTTGATTCTGGTGGTATTGATGGTGCAGTTAATATTGATTTCTGGAATCCAAAGTTCATCGATTTAGTGAAATCCAAATTCGATAAATCTATTCCAGTTTTGGTTTATTGCGCCGGAGGAGGTAGAAGTGGAATGGCTGCTGAGAATCTTCGAAAGAAAGGATTTAAAATTATTTATGACCTTGAAGGAGGTTATGAATCTTATAACCATTAGTATTGTTCTTCAGTTTAACATGTGATGTTCTATTTAACATAATATTAATTATAATACATGTTTGTGTATGTTATTCTATTGATATACAATGTCTTATACAATAACACATTCCTACAGATGAGTCTCATTAAACGTTTTACTGGGTATTCTAATACACCTGCACTATGGAAATCTAATTCAATACAAGAATTAAATCAATTCAATATACCATTAAATAAAAATGATGAACCAAAACCATCCTTTACAAATGTTCATCTACGATTAGGTAAATTAGTCGAGCAATTCGTATTTCTGCAATTAGAAGCCCTACAATCAATTCAGATGATTGCCAAGAACCTACAAATCATTCAAGATAAAATAACTATTGGCGAATTGGATTGTGTATTTAAATATCTTCAAGACTATATTCATTTGGAGATTGTATATAAGTTCTACTTGTATGATGATGAATTTAGTGAGAATGAACTAGACAATTGGATCGGTCCAAACCGAAAAGACAGTTTGAGATTCAAGCTTGATAAACTCAAAAATAAACAGTTGCCTCTTTTAGATCATGCAAAAACAAAGGAAATATTGAACGATTTATCACTATGTCATCAGGATATCTCTTCAAAAGTGCTCTTTAAAGCACAACTTTTTATTCCAAAGAATTGTGCAGGTATGGTCTTTGAAAAGATTAACAATGAATGCGTTATTGGTTACTATATGGGTATGGCTGAATTTAAAAAGCGAACGAATTGTGAATTTTATATGCCAAATAAGCTGGATTGGCTTATTATACCTCACGAAGGTGTTGAATGGCTTACGCATATTGACTTCATGCCTTGTTTAGAGTTGGAAATTTCTCAATCACGCTCTCCCCTATGTTGGGTCAAAACACCTGATAATCAGCTAGAAAAAATATTTATTGTTTATTGGAGGTAAAATCTGATTTTACAGCCCCACTCATTAAATTCGTTATAATAAACATTGCGTCAATCGTTACAAGGACGTGTTTCTAATTAATAAACTTTGAAGCCCTAACATCATTGAAATTATAACAACACATGCGAATAAACCCGTTAATTGCATTTCAGGAAAGAACAATAAAAAATTCGCTTTGGTTGTGAACACCAATATATTTCCTTCTTCGAATATTGAGTCAAATTTAATGTTAAACAAATTAAGAAGTCGCGCATATATTAGAAATTCTCCAAATAGATAATAGGCGTAAAATACTCCTATTGCTAATCCCGTCCTTTTGAAAATGAAAGCGAAAGAACTGGCAATATTAAAAACAAAAAAAAGGCTTAAAGCATAATGAAAAGTATATTGAAGCATGCCCTTGCTTAAAAGCAAGGCGAAAAGAAAGAAAAGTATAGAGTAATATATACTTAATATGAAATTCGATATACACTTTGAAAGTATAAATTGATTTCTTGTCATTCCATTAATAATGTTTTGTTTCATCATATTGGATGAGAATTCATTGCAGATATTTGATATTACATTAGCAATTGGTAATATTGATAGCAACAAAATTAAACCTGCGTATGCCCCCATCTCTGCATTACCTCCCTCTGAAGATAATGAAGAAGCAAAGCCCGTCATGGAAAAAACTACTAAAATAAAAAACACATAAACTATGGATATGATTTTGGTAGATCTTGAGTTGTAAAGCTTTATAGCCTCAGTTTTAAAAAAAGATATTATCATGATTGAGTGGTTTGAATGAAAAACTCTTCTAATGATTTCGTACGAGTAGAGAAATGGGTTATGCCAATTCCGCTATCCATTAAGTGTCTATTCAATTTAGATATATCTAATTCTTGTTGAATCCTTACATGATATGTGTATTGTTCTAGGCTAATATCAGACTCTTTTATTGTTTCAAATTGAAGTATAACTTCCTTCAATTTACTGAGATCATCAGAAGATACTTCCAAGACATTGTCTCCAGAAATAATATCAGATAGCTTTCCTTCGGCTTTCTGAATTCCATCCTTAATAACACATACATGAGTACAAACTTTTTCAATTTCATCCAATACATGACTCGCCATGATCACTGTCACGCCTTCAGAGGAAATTGTTTTAATTAGATTTCTTATATCTATAATGCCTTGTGGGTCTAGACCATTTGTTGGCTCATCTAAAATGAGGACTTTTGGATTGCCTAGTAAAGCAGATGCAATTCCAAGGCGTTGTTTCATGCCTAAGGAGTAATTCTTAAACTTGTCTTTGAGTCTTGATTCTAATCCGGTTAATTTTGCCACTCGGTAAATATCGTTCTCCGGAACGTTCTTAATCAATGCAACAATTCTTAAATTTTCTTTAGCAGATAAGTTCATGTAAAAATTAGGTTGTTCTAGAAGTGAACCTATTTGTTTTCGGTTTTGGGCGAGATCACCATTTTCAAACCATGAAAAGTTCCCCGTATATTTCAAAATCACACCAAGTAAAATACCCAAAGTGGTGGTTTTTCCGCTACCATTAGGTCCGAGAATTCCATATACCGACCCCTTTTCAATTTTTAACGAAAGGCCATTTACTGCAATAATTTCTCTGTAATTTTTACGTAAATCGTTTATTTCTAAAATTTGTTCCATTTATAATTGTTATAATCTAATTTAAGATTATTCGGTTAAATAAACCTATTCCCTGTTTTTTAATTCATTTAAATAAAAAATGGTTATCCTAAGATATTGGTAAATTCGTAGTTCAATATGATATTTAAAAGGCTTCTCTTTTTTCTTCTTATTTCCATTTCAAGTAAGGGATATGGTCAGCAATATGAAGCATATAAAATTAATTTCGGAGTTAACGATGGTCTCCCCAGTTCAGAGTGTTATGAAATAATACAGGATAGTAAAGGTTATATATGGTTTGGGACAGATCGAGGAGTTGTTAAATACAATGGCTACGAATTCATTACCTACACAACAAAAGAAGGATTAAATAACAATGTAGTTTTTTATTTAAAGGAAGGGCCTGATGGTAAAATTTGGTTTTATGACATTGAAAATCAGTTAAGTTATTACTCTAATGGTAAAATAACTCAATTTAAATATAACAAGTCGTTAAATAATTATTTACCTAAAAACAGTAAACCTATTGGATTTAGTATTGATGTAAATAACAATATTTATTTCAATTTTATTGGGGATGTTAAAGACTTAATAAAATGCGTTAGTATTGATGGCAAAGTTACTTTACATGAGTCAAATTCTCATGATATATTGTTTAGTTATGTAGACAACAACATCACTACGGCCCATTTTACAAATAAAGCGTTAAACAAAAAATCGGTCAGCGTTTTTGATGTTTGTCATCACAAGAAGGATTCAAAAACGACATTTAATTTAACGAGTAACTTAAATATTTACAATTCTATTTTCCGCTACAAGGTTTGGGATAACAATATCTATTTCTCTTACATGAATGAATTGTATTTTTTGTCCTCAAAAGGAGAGATAAGAAAACTACATACATTTGACAACAGTATTATTGAGTTAGAGATTCAGACAAATGGAGATTTGTACGTTGGTCTTTATGAGGATGGACTTGAGGTTCTCCCCTCTGGTGATCCAGGAAGAAGATATTCAATGATATCAGATTGTTCTGTATCTGGTTTGTTTATCGATGAAACGGATGGACTATGGCTTACAACCCAAGACAAAGGCATTTACTATATACCTAAAAGTAAGTTTTCACAACACTTTCAATCTAAAAATCAGTTGATTAATCATATTACTGGAAATGACAATACTATTATTTACACGAATTATTCTGGAGAGATTTATAATTTAAACACGGGGTCGAAATTAGACCGGTCCTTTAGAAAGCTAGGTTTTATAAGGAATTTAATCCCAGTTGAAAATGGTTTTTTTCTTGGTTCATTGAGCTCCAATTATCATTTCGTTTGTTCTGAGTCAAGTATATCGTATAACAATATGTTGGGTTCGTCCGCAGACTGGCTCATCGCAGAAGATCATATTTTTGGCATTTTTAACGGTAAAATTTCTTCTTTTGACAAAAGCTCTTATCATTATAAAGAGCAACTGGTCTCTACAAATGTAAAGTTCGACTGCATTGAAAAAGGTTTTAAAAACAATGATTTACTTCTGGGGTCAAGTCAAGGTGTATACTCATATGATTTTGATACCCTACAAAGGGAGTTCACAAAATTTGATGTTTATAATACGAGGGTGTCCGATTTTTTAAGGAATCAAGATGTTCTATACACCGCAACCAGAGGAGAAGGCTTGATTATTCATAGGGAAAATAAAAAGCCATATGCTTTAACGAAAGCAAAAGGATTGATCAGTAATGAGCTACACAAGTTAAAGTTTTTTAAAGAGAATTTATTTGTGTTGTCTAAAGAAGGATTGAGCATCATTGATTGTTCAGTCAAAGAACTGAAAATAGTTAACTTTTCAAATAAAAACGGCTTAATCAGTAATGAAGTAAATGACGTATTTGTTAGAAATGACACCGTGTGGGTTGCCACTAATAAAGGAATCACAAAATTCAATCTCGATGAAATTGAAAACATTGATCCAGATGGGCCTATATATTTGAAGGGTTTATTGATTAATAATCAGCATAGGAAGGTTGATGAACTTTCATCTTTGTCTTATGATGAAAATGAATTGGAATTTTCATTTGAAGCCATTTCATTTAATAATTATGGTTCAATTAATTATAAATATAAGCTTATAGGGGTAGATGAAAAATGGAATTACACGCAATCTAGAAAGCTTAGATATCCAAATTTAATACCGGGGAATTACCAGTTGATTATATCCTATCAAAAACCAGATATGAGTTGGTCTACCCCCACTACTCTATTCAAAATGTCAGTTTCAAAACCTTTTTGGGAGAATCTAGCATTTATCATTCCGACATTTATCGTAGTCTTTTTTCTTATTTATTTTGTGATTCAACGATACCTTAGTAAGGCAAAAGGAAAGATTGAGATACAAAAAAAAATATTGGACTTGGAGCGTAGAGCTCTTCAAGCGCAAATGAGTCCCCATTTTATTTTTAATGCGCTAAGTTCTATTCAAAGTTTAATCGCGCAAAAAAGAAATGAACATGCCGAAGAATTCCTAATTGCCTTTTCTAGATTAGTTCGAACCTCTTTAAATCAGTCCTCTCAATCATTTGTTACTCTTAAAGAAGAAGTTGAATTGCTCAATAATTACCTTAAAATTGAAGCTTTACGGTTTGAAGAAGTTTTTGATTGGAATATTAGTATAGAAGAAACAATAGACCAAGGAGAAGAATCTATTCCGCCCATGATTATACAACCATTTGTAGAAAATGCAATTGAGCATGGCTTAAGGCCTTTAGGAAGGAAGGGCTCTTTGTCTATAGACATTAGTGTGAAAGGCAAGCTCCTAGAAATTAAAATTGATGATGACGGAGTAGGTCGACTGAGTGCTTCTCAAAAGAAGATTATGGGTCGTGAATCAAAAGGAATTAATTTAGTCAAAGACCGACTTTCTCTATTGCATAGAGATACGGAAGTTTTAATTATTGATAAAACTGATAACGGAAGTGCGTTTGGAACATTGGTTGTTTTAAAGGTGCCATTTCAAAAAAAATAATGAAAGTAGTTGTAATTGATGATGAACAAAATTGCCGAATTGTTTTACGAGACAAATTGGTGAGATTAGACCCAACCCTCAAAGTTATTGGTGAAGCTTCTGGTGTGCAATCGGGAATAGCATTGATTCGAGAAAAACGCCCTGACTTGGTGTTTTTGGACATACAAATGAATGATGGCACTGGTTTTGATTTATTAAATATGGTGAAAGACGTATCGTTTAATTTGATTTTCACCACTGCTTTTGATCAGTACGCCATTAAAGCATTTAAATTTTCGGCTACAGATTACTTGCTTAAACCAATAGATAAAAAGGAATTATTAGAGTCGATTGAGAGAATCAAAAGCAAGAATATTAAGCCAAATCATAATAATGGTCTTTTGTCAATATATGAATCCGGAGATTTTGACTCTATACGTTTGCGATCAGAGGATGATATTAAAGATGTTCAATTGACAGATATCTTATATATTAAAGCCGATGGTAGTTATTGTGTTTTTCATTTGTCAACTAAAGATAAAATAGTAGTTTCCAAACCCTTAAAAGAATATGCCGATCTACTCTTAGAAACTTTTTTTATGAGAACACATAAATCTTTTCTAGTTAATCTTCATTCAGTGCAATCATTTCATTATAAATCATTGAAATTAATCCTTTTGTCAGGCGAAGAAATCTCTGTATCAAGAAGAAATAAAAAGGAGGTGCTTGACCAGATAGTCAAAACAAAAAGAATCAAGCTTCTTAAAAACAGCTAGAAAACAATGAACAATCTAGACAAATTATTTTTTTTGATGGCACAAGCTAATTTTGTATTTTTAAGAAAAACACCATGAAGAAAACCACATCTTGTTTTCTAATTTTATTTCTTTTTGTTCAATTCGATTTGTATTCCTGTGATTCAACTACTATCATAGCGCATAGAGGCGTTTCTTCGATAGCACCAGAAAACACCATGCCTGCCTTTCAACTGGGAATTGATCTTAATGTAGATTATATTGAACTTGACGTTCAGAAATCGTCTGATGATAGCTTAATGGTGATTCATGACCCAACAGTTGACGGTACAACGAGCTATTCTGGCTTCGTAAGTTCTTACTCATATAATGAGTTAAAGTTAATGGATGCAGGATCTTGGTTTTCAAGCAATTATGCAGGGGTAGAAATACCCACTCTTTTTGAGGTGTTACAGCTTGCTCAGGGTAAAATAAAGGTTTGTGTAGAGCTAAAGGCTAGTAATATTGAAAGTCAAGCCATGCAAATGATTGAATCAATGGGAATGTTAGATGATGTTGTTATTTTTTCTTTTAGTCTTTCCCAATTGCAAATTGTGAAAAATATCAATCCAAATGTTCAAGTTTGCTACCTGTCAAGTTTAATGACTTCTGGTGATATTTCAGATGCTTTATCTATAGATGCAGAAATTCTTGGAGTTGGTCAAGATCCTAGCGCAGCAGACATTCAGGCAGCTAAGAATGCTGGACTTCAAATATGGAATTACACGGTCAATGATGCCCGTTCAATGTTAAATAAAATGTCCAAAGGAATGAGTGGTATTATAACTGATAATGCTCAGGACATGATAGGATTAAAGAGCTACATGCGCAATGGAGGATTAATTGCACATTGGTCATTTGATGAAAACGCAGGGTCAAATTCAACAGATCATAGCCAAAATGGAAATGATTTAACCATTTCTAATGCTGGATGGACGTCCGGAATTAGCCAATCTGGTCTATATTTTAACGGCGTAAATGATTTTGTTCAGGTCCCCTCTACTCCATCTTTAAATATCGCTTTGGATGCTGTGAGTATTAGTGTTTGGCTTAAACTCGAGGAATTGCCTTCTCAAATGCCAGGCTCTTATGGACCCATATACGACTCAGATGATGATTATTATGTATTGTATTTAGACAAGGGGAATGAGGAGCTGCGCTTTAAAGTTAAGGATGATAATGGTCTTACCTCTAGACCTGGAATTTCTGAATCTGATCTAAGCTTAAATGAATGGATTCATGTCGCTGGTGTTTACAATGGAAAGGAAGCCATGATTTACCTGAATGGAGAGCTAATGGATAGCCATACCACTACTGGAATCGGTGAGCTAGGCTTGAATCAAAATGCTGAGATAGGTCGTAATGATGGTAATTATTTCAAGGGAAGTATTGATGAGCTTCGAATTTATGAACGTCCACTGACACAGCAAGAAGTTCTTAAGCATTTCGAGCTTGATTTTTCAACATGTGGATTTTCCGAGAATGTTGAATTTACCCTCTCCTCTATTTCCAATATTTTTGAGGATACGTCAGCTTGTCCTCCAGTCGAAGTTTCAGTTTCTTATGAGTTACCTCGTACTATTTATAAATTTGACGGAATGGATTATGTAAATATTGAATCTGTAATAGATGATATTCAATACAATTCCCATTCATTTTTCGCTTGGGTTAAAACTGAAAACACAACGAGTGATGAACGTATTTTTGCTGTTAATGATCGATATGGGGGAAATCGATTCTTATTTGGTATTTACGATGGGAAAGTTGATTTATATGTTCCTGGATCCCATTTAATGGGCACTTCTCTCGTAAATGATAATGAATGGCATTATATCGGTTATACCTGGAGTGTGGTCACAAACTCATTATCTATTTACGTAGACGGGGTTGAAGAACAAGTCTATTCGGAAGACCTCGCTGTTTCTAGTACGGATAGGGCATCTATTGGACAAGAATTTGATGGTTTTCAGACCTCGAACTATTACAACGGGAAATTGGCTGAAATGAGTATTTGGAAAAAAGCAGTTCCTGCGGGAGATATTGCCTTTCAGATGATGGCCCCCATTGCGGAGAACTCTACAGATCTGGTTGGACTTTTTAAAAGGCCTGTACAATGTGATTACTCATTAGAAGATGCAA
>Ga0206125_10005022_pt1 | contig 11378 bp, 8 predicted proteins | sample Helgoland_Spring_4_FD_148598 | JGI IMG/M metagenome (GOLD analysis project Ga0206125, IMG submission 148598) | Pelagic subsurface seawater microbial communities from Kabeltonne, Helgoland, North Sea - Helgoland_Spring_Bloom_20160331_1 | ecosystem: Environmental > Aquatic > Marine > Epipelagic ...
TATCCCAGGAGGAAAATTGAGGTTATCCAGTGATGGAGAGCTTATCTATTCTGGTCCAAACGTAATGATGGGATATGCCCAAAGTAATGCTGATCTATTTAATGCGGAAGAGAGTCAAATAGGTTCATTGTCTACAGGAGATTTAGCCAGGGCTGACGCAGATGGCTATTATTATATAACTGGCCGACTGAAAAGATTTGTTAAGTTGGCAGGATCGAGGTATGGGTTAGATGAAATAGAGACTTTTCTTGAAGATGAATTCGAGATTTCCTGTGTGGTAGCGGGGAAAGACGATAAACTGATGATTTTTTTGGAGACGACTACTTTTGAAGATAATTTAATTGTCACAAAACTACAAGACAAGTTTCTGATTAACAGATCTTTCATCAAAGTCCTGTCTGTTGACCAATTAGCAAGGAAGACCAACGGCAAAAAAGACTATGCATCTTACAGGGATAAATATAGTGGAAATTAACGATTTAATTGAAAAACTGGACAAAATTGATTTAGTTAATCCTTATTCGATGACTGCCAGTGAAAAAATACCGTTTCTCCAAGACTTAATGCAAAGCCTTACCAACTTCCATTATGATAATTGTTTAGGCTATCGGAACTTTACTAGTTTGTTTAATGATTTTGGTAATTATCCAGTAAGTATGGATAGTATTCCGTTTTTACCCGTAAGTATGTTCAAAAAGCATGATTTGTTCAGCTTGGATCAAAGTTTTATTTTCAAAACTTTGAGCTCCAGTGGTACGTCTGGCCAGAGTGTTTCAAAAATACACCTTGATGTAACCACAGCAAAACGCCAGTCAAAAATTTTATCCTCGATTACTAAAAACTTTATTGGAGATGTCAGAATTCCTATGGTAATCGCTGATAGTAATGAGTTATTTAAAGACAGAACAAAACTGAATGCTAGAGCAGCTGGAATTCTTGGTTTTTCGGTATTTGGAAGAAACCATTTTTATTGTTTAGATAAAGACCTAAACTTGTTGGTAGAGGATTTAATAGAGTTCCTTGACAAGCACCGTGACGGTCCTATCCTTATTTTTGGATTTACTTTTATTGTTTGGCAATCGTTAATCCAATGTGCAATTAAGAATCAGGTTAAATTTGATTTTGGAAATCAAAGTGTTTTGATACATGGTGGTGGCTGGAAAAAGCTAGAAGATCAAAAAGTTAGTAATCGCGAATTCAAAAAAGCTCTGCATAATCATTTAGGAATAGAGCGCGTTCACAATTACTACGGAATGGTCGAGCAGGTTGGCTCTGTATTTATGGAGTGCGAACACGGTTACCTGCACTGTCCAAATTACGCTGAGGTGGTTGTCAGAGATCCTCTCAATTTTGATGTTTTGCCAATCAATATGGAAGGTGTTATTCAGGTTTTAAGCGCACTCCCAGTAAGTTATCCAGGACATTCTCTGCTTACAGAGGATCTTGGAACAGTACATGGCGAGGATGATTGTGGCTGCGGCCGAAAAGGCAAGTATTTTACTGTATCTGGAAGAATGCCACTTGCGGAGCCACGGGGCTGCAGCGATACCAGAGAGGTAAAAACATGAGTTTTAGTATTTTATTTGCCCATGAAAAGGTAGCTTCGGTTGAAGACGCAATAAACCATCTTGAAAGTTGCAATATTTGGAATTTCTTTGACAAAAGAGCGGTTTCTTTTTTTATCAAATTTTCTTCTCTATTGCTTAAATACCCAGGTATTAATCAGTATCCAGATTTAGTTGCTTTGGCTTATTGGTTTAGGCGTGCGAGCATTCACAAGCTAGAGCAACGCTATATTAACGATAATGATATTTTCAGGGTGGGCAGAGGTATATCGCTACATATAGCTCCAAGCAATGTGGACACAATTTTTGTTTATTCTTTTTTCTTGTCTCTTCTCGCGGGAAATTCTAGCTTCATTAGAGTGTCCCAAAATGGTTCGCCTCAATTAGACATTATTATCCAATTGTTCCAAGATCTTTATGATGCAGGCGAGACTGTAACTGCAGGCAGGTTTGTGATTTGCACGTATCCCCATGAAAATAAAGCCACTGAAATAGTGTCAAAGCGTTGTGAACTGAGAGTTATATGGGGTGGTAATGAGACTGTCGAAACCATCACTGCGATTCCTCTTAACCCTACAGCTTTAGAAATAAAGTTCCCTAACAGGACATCTTTTGCCGCTATAAATTTAGCAACTCTTGCTAAGACATCTGACAAAGAGCTGATTAGATTATGTGAAAATTTTTATGCTGATATAAAGCTTTTTGGTCAGCAAGCGTGTTCCTCTCCATTGGCTTTATATTTTGTAGGTTCTTCGGGTCCCTGTGAGCAATATGAGAGATTTTGGGATTTCTTCACGGCAGCATCAAAAAACTATAAGATATCCGCCTCGGAGGTAATGGATAGGTATGTTTCCGCGTCCAGTATGGCGATTTCTGGTGTAGTCGATAGGTCAGAAGTGCCATTTAGCCATGATAAAGTCTTGCTACTCAATGGTGGTCCTGCATCACAGAGATCGTTCCGAGATGACCATCCAGGAAATGGCTCTATAATTCAATTTTTTCTCCCACAGTTGGTGGATTTGGCAAGACACGTAAAACCCGAAGATCAAACTCTGTCTGTTTACGGATTCTCTGCGGGAGAAGTAGGCGAGCTCTTAGCCTCTCTCAGCAATAGAGGTTTAGATAGAGTGGTGCCTATTGGGCAGGCATTAAAATTTGGCAATATTTGGGATGGAATTGATCTCCTAGACTCTATGAGCCGAAAGATTGATATATCAAAAGTGGACAGGTGAATTATATGTTAAGTGGGAAGAATATAGTTGTAACAGGGGCACTGCAAGGTATCGGGCGCGAAACCGTTTCTTGCTTAGCTTCTCTTGGTGCTAATATCTGGGCTTGTGCCCATATTATAGATGATGAATTTCTGAATTTTTGCAATAAAATGGCTTCAAATAACGGTATTAAAATCTATCCATTGGAGGCAGATTTTACGTCGATAGATAGTGTTAAGGAGATGTGTAGAGAAATACACAAGGCGAAGCTAAAGATAGATGGACTAGTAAATGTGGCAGGAATCACAAAGGATGCAATATTTCAAATGACATCGCTCGCGGATATTAGCAAATTATATGATGTTAACGTTGTATCGACATTAGCTCTTACGCAAGCAATTTGTAAACGTATGATACGGCAAGGTTTTGGCTCTATCGTGAATATATCATCAATCTCGGCGATCGATGGAGTGGAAGGGCAGTTGTCATACTCCTCAAGCAAAGCTGCCATTTTAGGCAGTACCAAAACTTTGGCCCGTGAATTGGGGAGTAATAATATTCGAGTGAATTGTATTGCGCCCGGCGTAATTGACACTGCTATGAATGCAAAGGTTCCAGCGGATATTCTGGAAGCGCGATTACAAGTAACTAGCCTTAAGCGAATGGGTATGCCGTCAGAGGTAGCTGATTTAATTGCGTTTTTAATTTCGGATCTGTCGTCTTATGTCACAGGTCAAGTTATCAGAGTTGATGGAGGTATGGCTTAATGGGCATGTTAAGTGGGAAACATATTCTTATTACAGGATGTGCACGAGGCATTGGCAACTCAATGGTCGAGGTGTGTGCTAAACATGGCGCAAATATTTGGGCGAATGCTCGTAACCCAAATGAAAACTTCGATAATTACTGTAAGTCGATCAGTGAACAATATGGTGTCTCCGTAATTCCAGCCTATTTCGATTTGACTAGAAAAACCGAGATTGTCGATTCAGTTAAGATGATCAGAGCATCTGATAGTCCAATTAATGGGTTAATAAACAATGCAGGGATTACCTACAATTCACTTTTTCAGATGAGTTCTGAGATGGATTTGAGGGAAAACCTAGAGGTTAACTTTATTGGCCCATTTATATTAACTCAGTACATCACAAAATTAATGGTTAGAAATGGTGGTGGATCAATTGTCAGTATAGCTTCCTCTGCAGCAATCGACGGCAATTCAGGCCGCTCTGCTTACGGCGCTAGCAAAGCGGCGTTATTGACGGCGACCAAGGCTTTATCTCGAGAAGTAGGTGTGTCTGGAGTTCGGTCAAATACTATCGCCCCAGGGATTACGGAAACTGAAATGTTGTTTAGCATGAGTGCTGATACCATTATGGAAACTGCGGAATCAACAGCTCTCAAGCGCTGTGGGATGCCGCATGAAATTGCCTCTGTTGCTGCTTTTTTATTATCAGACATGTCATCATATATTACAGGACAAACTCTTCGTGTTGATGGAGGAATGTAGTGACGTCTAATACAGACACCTATGAAAAGGCCTTATTTTCAAGGAGACGCATAATAGATCTAGGCTATGGAACGGGTAGAAATGGAGCTCATTTCGGCAGCAGTCTTTCCCTAGTTGACATAGTAACTATCATCTACAGTATTTTTTTTAAGGCAGGAGTTGCTGATTCCAAAAGTGCAGACAGAAATAAATTCATTCTGAGTAAGGGACACGGTGCCTTAGGGTACTTTTCGGTGCTAGAAGCATTTGGATTTATAGATTCAATTGATACATCGGGCTTCGAGAAAAATGGCTCTAATATATTTGCACATGCTCATAGAAATTTAAGTCAAGGCATTGAATATTCTGGGGGAAGCCTCGGCCTCGGGTCATCCTTTGGAGTTGGAGTCGCAATTGCTAATAGAATTAGAAAGATAGACTCTAAAGTAATTGTGTTAGTTGGTGATGGCGAATGTGATGAGGGTATGGTTTGGGAGGCTTTGATGAGTGCTTCAAATTACGATCTTCAGAATTTTATTTTAATCGTCGATCGCAATGGTCTGCAGTCCGACGGTGATAAGTGCAGCATAATGGACCAGAAGGATCTTTGTGGGAAGTTGGCCTCATTTGGTTTCTGCGTTAATGAGATAGATGGGCATGACCATGAACAAATCCGTAACGCTCTTTTGAGTGAAGTGACTTTGCCATTAGCAATTGTTGCTAATACTGTAAAGGGAAAAGGTATAAGTTTCATGGAGGATAATGCTGATTGGCATCATGGAAATTTAACGGAACAACAATATATCCTTGCTATGAAAGAGTTGGGGAACCCGTAATGGCTGAAATCAATAAGTCATCTTCGCGGGTTTTTGCTCGGTTAGGACAATCAGGTGCCGCTTGTGGAGTTGGGTTAATAGAACAAGCGGAAACTACAGAGAATATTGTAGTCTTAAGTGCAGATATGGCGAAGCCTGCTGGGTTATCAAAATTTTCGGCCTTATATCCAGAAAGATTTTACAATGTGGGGATTGCTGAGCAGAATCTAGTAGGAGTAGCCGCTGGGTTGGCAAATGAGGGATTCAAAGTTATTGCATCTGCTCAAGCATGTTTTTTGTCGATGAGATGTTACGAACAAGTCCGTCAATATAGCGGCTATATGGGGTTGCCAGTAATTTATTTGGGAGTGTCAGCTGGTTTTGGATTAACCTTTTTCGGAAATACACATTATGCCCTTGAGGATGTGTCACTTTATAGGTCGATCCCAGGAATGGTGGTGATATCGCCCTCTGATGCTGGTCAAGCGGTTAAAGCGATGGTATTCGCATTAGCTTCTGATGATCCAGTGTATATTCGATGTACAGGTGTTCCAGGATTAGCGCCTATTTACAAGGAAGAGTTTGAATTTGAAATAGGTAAAGGAATTACTCTCCAAGATGGGTCTGACATAGCTATAATTTCCTCAGGTTCAGTTACTAGGAACGTTCTAGCTGCAGTTAAAGTGTTAGAAAAAAACTTCAATTTATCATTTAAAATAATTGATATGCACACTATATCTCCTATTGATAAAAATCTTCTTGATACGTGTTTGAACTGCAAAATATTGGTAACAGTTGAAGAGCATTTTATCGATGGCGGTCTAGGGTCAGTTATCGCGGAGTTTTTGGCTGAAAAGCATAGTGGTAATAAGCCGCATCTGGTGAGACTTGGCGTCAAAAATAGATTCTCTGTTCCAGGTGATTATAGTTATTTGTTAGAAGTTAATGATTTAGACTCAGATGGTTTGGTTAAGCAAATAACAGATGTGGTGAGGAGGGATTTTTCTGATGAAAAAATGTGATAAAAATCTAATTCTAGTTGGCGGTGGTGGTTTTTCATTGGAAATTTACTCCTACATAGTTGACGAAATCAACAAAGAGAAATCCATAAATATACATATTAAAGGCGTTCTTGATAGTTCCTCTGTTTGTGAGCTGTGTCAAAAACACTCTGACGTGGAATATTTGGGTGACATAGATACATATGAAGCTGAGAAAAATGATGTTTTTTTGATTGCTGTAGGTACTGCTACTAAGAGGCGTAGTATCGCAGCTCAGCTAAAAGAGATGTGCTTACCCCTGCATTCTTATATCCATTTATCGGCGCATGTTTCGTCTAATGCTCAATTGGGCCAAGGGGTATTTATAGGGCCTCATTGTATAGTCAGTGCTCATGCTAAGATCAGCGATAATGTTGCGTTGAATGTTTATTGTGGTGTTGGGCATGGCGCTGTTATAGGGCCTCATTCTATTATGTCTCCGTACAGTGTCATCAATGGTGATTGTGCATTGGGCGAGGCTGTATTTTTGGGTTCTAGGGTAACATTGTATCCAAAAATACAAATTGGCGCTTTTACTGTTATTGATGCAGGATGTATTTTGCGAGAAAATATAGGTGAGTTCTCTCTGGTTTCTCAGAGGGTTGATCAAAAAGTATTTGATAATCGAGTTCTTAGGCAAAAAATATTTGGCAAAACGAGTACCTTAGTTGAGAAGAGCGAATAAGTTCATCTTATGTGGGAAGCTCAACATTAGGTTAGATAGTAAGTTTAGCAATGGAATTTCAGCAAATAGTTACAAAAGCCAATTTCGTAAATATCTCATTGCTGTTGAAGCTGTCTGTCATCCCCCTCTCAACATAATCTTTTCCAATGGCTCACCCTGTCCAAAAGGTCGAGTGTTGCTCCCACTCTAAATTAATGACCACTTAGGGGTTGTTTTATTGATCCTGATGTTAATCCTTCCTGCAGTGCTTCCAAAATGGTATCGATACTCGCAGGGTAAAGACTACTACCGGGGTGCCCATGTCTGTTTATAGAACTAAGAAAATAGTATTCACTGCCAACTAATATGCCCCATTTAAAGATAAACGCTGATAAATCTTGACTTATGGGTAATAACTTGACCGAACCATATTAAACAGTTTTTGAGATGTTGAGTTTGATAGCAGATTTTCCATTAGGTGTTTGGCAGAATTACTCAAAATTTACAAAATAACCTAATCAATTTCTAATTTAAACTTTCCTTTTTCTATCATTCTGGGTATTCTTAAGTTTTAAATATTGATGATGATAATGAGTAATAACCAGAAAATTAATTATGAGGATGAAATCGATTTAAGGGATTTATTCTTTACACTTTGGCGTGGCAAAATTTATATAATTTTTGTCTCGATTATATTTGTTTTTCTTGCGTCTTTTCATCTTCAATCTGCGGAAAGACAATATTCTGTTGAATATAATTTAAAACCTGTGGGTGAAACTGAAAGTACCCCGTCATTTTCTGGGATAAGTGGTATCGCATCACTTGCGGGCATTCAATTGCCAACCATTTCAAACAATGATTTTCATATATTCAAAGAACTCATAACTTCGCCAGAAGTTTCAGAAATAATCTTTGAAAATAAAAAAATTATTAGAGAGATATTTGGATCTGAATGGAATGAGACACTTAATAAATATTCAAGACCACCGAAAAGTAAAATACAGATTTTTATTAGTGATGCGAAGAAATTATTAACTGGAAATATAGACGTAGCTTATATGCCTCCTAACCCTAGGAGACTCGCTATTTTTATTAGTAAAAATATTCAAATAGGTGAAGATAAAGAAACTGGCTTTTTAAAATTTACAAGTCAAACATCAAAACCGGAATTGATGTTATCACTTATAATTGAGGCGACTAAAGCGAGTGATAAAATTATGAGGCAACGTTATATTGATTTCTCGATAGAGCCATTAGCTTTTTATAAAGAAAAGCTTCGTACTGCACGGTCTCGAGAGCACCGGGAGGCTCTAGCAGAGCTTATAAGTAAAGAAGAGCAAAAGCTAATGTTTGCTTCAAAGGGAAAACATTTTATTGCAGAGCCATATATAAACCCTGTAATAAGTTTACACCCAACAGCGCCAAAGCCTAAATCAATTTTAGCACTTTCACTAGTATTAGGATTATTTCTTGGGGTAGCTCTCGTATTAATGCGACATGCAACAAAGAAAGATAGGGTATGAATATTCTATTATTGAGAAAATTATTTATTTTTATAATATTAATTTTGGGAGCACCAAGTTTTGCTCAATCAATCAATGATGCAAACCTTCAAAAACTGTTGAATGAAAATCCGTCAATATTAAATAATATTCCACAACAAGACAAAACCACTTTTGATAATAAGCTGATATCTGAAAATCAAGATGTGACAAATACAGATAATAATCTTCAGATAGATCTATCTCAAATTAGTGATCAAAGAAAAGTAAATGAACAATCTATGTTAATGAGATATTTTTATGCTCTTATTGGAGAAGATTTAAACATTTATGGATCAAACGAATTTAATCAAACACAAGATGACAGTTTACTTTTTTTTAATACTATAGGAAAAGACTACCAATTGGCTCCGGGTGATACAATTCAGATTACAATTACTGGATTGAGCCCATCTAACGAAAATTATCAAGTTATGAATGATGGAACTATCACGCTTGAAAATGTATATCCTATAAATGTTAATAATTTAAATTTAAATCAAGTCAGTAAATTAGTTCTTGATAAAATTTCATTGGATGATGCATCCGCTGAAGTCTTTGTTAGGTTAAATAATGCAAGATTGGTAACAGTGCAGATTTCTGGTAATGTAAAATCTCCAAGAACAATTGCTGTACCAGCTTATACACCATTAAGCAGAGTCATTGCATATGCAGGGGGTATTTCTGATAGTGGTTCACTGCGAAATATTTCATTAAGTCAAAGTGGTGAAACAACACAAACAGTAGACTTTTATAATTTTTTACAAAACGCATCGCCAAAACTTGACCCACTAATAAAAAATGGTGCACGCATATTTGTTCCATTTAAGGGACCAACAATTGCAGTCACAGGGTTAGTAAACAACCCAGGAATATATGAATTACCAAATGGTAAATCTGAAATATTAATAAAAGATTTATTAGGCATTTCTGGGACTTCGTTCTTGCCCTCTGGGGCTGAATTAAAAGTATCTTATTTTGACTCAAGTGGACAAATAGCAACACGTTTGGTAGCAAAAAATGCAACACTTAAAGAAGGCGAAGCACTCCAGGTAGATTTTATTGAAACGCGTGATTTAAATATATCTAAAGTCTCTGGGGCTGTTCTGAAAGACTTTGAAATAAAAACTGACAAACCATTAAGTATAAGTGAAGTATTAAAAGATGGTGCAGTATTAAGTTTGGATATATACATAAAGTTTGCATTAATCGTTGGTAAAGAAGTTCAGGCTATAAATCTAGATGAAGCTTTAGCGGATGAGAGCATTACCTTACCTGTTGGTTCGGATTTACGATTATTTACAAAAGAGGAATATTTAGGATTGATTGCTTCAGATCCTAGTAAATCAATTGATCCTCTTGTTTCTAGGGCTGCTGAATCAAATGTAGCAGAAATTTATCTTGATGGTGAAAGAATTGCATACGCTCCACTGAGCCAAAAGCAAAAAAGCTTTAGCATAAAAGAAGTTCTTAGTGGCGGTTCAATCCTAAATGATCGCGGTTATTTAATAAATGATAATATCTTCACATCATTTGCATTAATTGTTGGTAAAGAAGTTCAGGCTATAAATCTAGATGAAGCTTTAGCGGATGAGAGCATTACCTTATCTGTTGGATCGGATTTGAGATTATTTAGTAAAGACAAATACTTAGCATTGGTTGCTTCAGACCCTAATAAATCTCTTGATCCTATTATTTCTAAAGCTGTTAAATCAAATGTTGCAGAAATTTATCTTAATGGTGAAAGAATTGCGTATGTTCCCGTTAATCAAGACAAAGAGCTCTATGAGTCTATAAAGGGCTTCTATACTCCAAGTGCAAAAACTGTGTATGATTTAGCTCTGTTAGAGAACAATGAAGGAGTTGAAGCATTTAACTTTAGTTTAGTAATACATAAACACAATCATCCAAATCATCACCATGCAAAACTGAAAAAAGGAAACAGATTATTTATTTTTGAAGATAAATTTTTTAATGAACTAATTCTAGAGCAGGAACAAAATGTTTATTATGATCAAATTGAAATAGCAGAAACAGACAATTTCGATGAAAGTAATTCACGCTTAGAAACATTAAAATTAAGACAGAAATTAAAAAATAAAAATCTACAATATTCTGAATATGTAAATTACTCAAGAAAAATACTTCAAAAAGCAAATATTGTAAAAATTAATTTAAATGGTGAATTATTTTCTATTTTACCATATTCAGAAGATATGACCTCTTCTGATATTATAAACAATTTTAGAGGCAGGTTACCTGATCTCATTAACGAGTTTGTGATTGTTAAAGATAGAAATTTGAATTCAATGCCAAGAATTAATAATTTGAACTATGAATTCAAAATTAAAAGAAACCAAGACATTACTTTAATCAGCAAAAATGTTTATCGCCAATTAATTAATAATTACGATGCATCAGTTAGCTCTTCTTTAATAGATGATATAAATGAAAGTGATGCAGTGAGAGTCTATCATGATAACAAATTACGTTTAATCTTAGCTCCAAAAAATGCTGTATCAAATTATAAAATATTCAATCAATTAACTGATACAGACGAATTTTATAAATTATATATTGGTCTAAGTAGCAAACGAAATACTGACAACGTCTGGACTTTAAATTCTTACGATGCGCCAACGTTTTTTTCTAAAACACAAAATATAATCCTAGATGCTTCAAATGAGATCTATTTTTTCTCTGAGCAATACATAAGAGAAAAATTTGTAAACAGTCTTAATAGAAAACGCCTTCTTAAAGACAAGGGTGATAGATTTATTAATGACAATGAAAGTGCTGAAATTGAATATGAAAAAACTAAATCTAATAGTCTAAATCAAATTAATTCTGAAATTATAAAAAATAAAAACAAAGATTCAGAAAAACGAAAACAGAATGATAACAACTCAGATTATGTAACTAAATCTATGGAATCAAACCTTCGATTTATTTCTGGTTCAATTATGTACCCTGGAACATACCCAGTAGCCAAAATGATAAGATTGAAAGATTTAGTGGAAGTTGCAGGATTGATAAGTTCAAAGGCATCTTCA
>Ga0206125_10005023_pt1 | contig 11376 bp, 2 predicted proteins | sample Helgoland_Spring_4_FD_148598 | JGI IMG/M metagenome (GOLD analysis project Ga0206125, IMG submission 148598) | Pelagic subsurface seawater microbial communities from Kabeltonne, Helgoland, North Sea - Helgoland_Spring_Bloom_20160331_1 | ecosystem: Environmental > Aquatic > Marine > Epipelagic ...
GACTGCGCGTCTGACGGAGCACAGGACCAGCATTCTGGTGGCGCACAGGTTGTCCACCATTCAAGACGCAGACCGCATTATTGTGATGGATCTAGGCCAGATTGTGGAATCGGGGAACCATGCTGAATTGTTATCAGCCAAAGGCAAGTACAGTCGGCTTTTTGAGATGCAAAGGGATTTGAACAATCCTTAATGGGGAAGTCCGTCGAATTATCATCTTTAGATTACATATTATATGATAATCCCTTGTAAAGAGCGGCAGAGAGTTCTTGAGCTAGGTTGAACAGGGGCCTATAATGATGGTCGGGCGCATAGATTTGAAGGTTACCTCATCGCTTGCTCTCAATGGACCCTCGGAGGCATTTTCTAAACTCGCTTGTGCGCTTATTTCTGGCGCTGTGCGGAGTATGGCTCCTGACCCTTTCTCCTCAGTCACAAACGGTCCTCTACGAAGCCAATTTCGATGCCGATGCCGGCTCTTCCGGTACGGCCGGTGCAAGTCCAGACGAATGGACTGCATCTGCATCCGCTGGCGTGAGCAGTATAGCAGAATGGCAAACGGCTGGAGACTACTATTTTCGACTCCAAGGTGCAGGGGCTTCTTGTGTTTGGGAAAGTTCTGCGATTTCAATTGCCAATGCATCTGAGCTTCAGCTTGGCGTTTATGGACAGAAATTTCAGGGTAGTTGGAATGCCTTGATTTCTGTCTTGGATTTGAGCAGTGGTTCGGTAGTCTTGACCCCACAATTGATGCCCCAAAACGGGTCGGTTCTGAATTATATAGTGACAGCAGGTGCTGTGTCCTCTATTGTAATTCGAATTGAATTGACTGGCCCCAGTCAAGACAAGGCTTTTGGTTTTGATGATGTGGTGCTGACCGGAATTGTGTCTTGCACAGACTCAGACGGGGATGGTTTGTGTGATGCTGATGACAGCTGTTCTGATTTGACGGCTTGTAATTTCAGTGAATCTGCCAATGGTCCATGTCAGTTCGAGGATGCATGTGGTGTTTGTGGAGGGAGCGGTGCCGATGCAGACAATGATGGAATCTGCGATGACATTGACCCTTGCGTTGGAACGGTTGACGCTTGTGGTGAATGTAATGGTCCTGGGTCCATTTACGACTGCGGTTGTGCAGACATTCCCGCAGGTGACTGCGATTGTAATGGCAATCAGCTTGATGCCCTCGGAGTTTGTGGGGGTGGGTGTTCGGCAGATGTGAACGGGAACGGCATTTGCGACGATGCAGAATTGTTGGGGTGTATGGATTCAACAGCATGCAATTACGATGCTGCTGCAACGGAGGACGACGGTTCCTGCGCGGAGATCGATGCGTGCGGCGTATGTGGTGGTCCCGGAGAGATTTACGAATGCGGTTGTGCTGACATTCCTGTCGGTGACTGCGACTGCGATGGAAACCAAAATGATGTGCTCGGCAATTGCGGCGGTGGCTGTTTTGCTGATGCAGATGACGATGGTATCTGTGATGATATCGACGATTGCGTTGGGGTGGAAGACGCCTGTGGTGTGTGCAACGGCAATGGGCTCTCTTGGGATGTATCCACATCTACATTGGGAGGTGGATTCTATCAAGATTTTAGCATTTCTGCAGCTTCATTGAGCTCAGTATCTGCATTGGAAATTTCCCTTTCTGCCCAAGGTGGAGGGTCATCGAATTGGGCGAGCGATTTGCTGGTGGCGTTGGTAGACCCCAGCGGCAATGGCTTTGAGTGGGGTGGAGACGACGTCACCACATATGGCGCTGATTATGCTTCCGACCCGAGCCTGGTGTGGCCTTCCTCTTGGAATGTTGCCGCCAATTCGGTTGGATCATTTTCTGCTACGCTCGACTTCAGTGCTTTCGGCCTATCTGGTGAGGGGGAATGGACCCTGTATTTGGCCAATGGATACTCAGGTTCTGGTGAGGTGATGTACTCGGTCAGTATCGGGATTGCCGAGCTATGTGAGGATACGCCGGGCTGCACTGATGTGAATGCCTGCAATTACAGTGCAGAAGCGGTAATCAATGACGGGACATGTAGCTATGCGCCCAACGGTGATTGCAGCTGTGCTTTAAACCTGACCAGCACCGAAACACTGGTGGGTGGTGCATCGGGAAGTACGGTGACCGCGACGGGTACAGGTAGTCTGGGATATGTAGAGGTCCTGCTCGGCTATGTCGGCGAGGGGGACAGCTGGCCGGCGGATTTGCTGCTTTCTGTGACGTCGCCTTCGGGTGACTGCATCGAATTTGGGGGTTACACATCTTCCATCACTGCGGGCTGTGATCCCATACTGGTCAACAACCAGTGGCCTACTTCATGGATCAGCTCCAGCAATGGGTCCTACGTCGCTACGTTGGACCTTTCCTCCGCAGGACTCTATGGTTCTGGAGATTGGTCCATTCAACTCATCAATGGCTATGATGCCAGCGCTGCAATTTCCTATGACGCGAGTGTCAACTTGCTCGGGATTTGCGCTGGGGGTGAGATTTCGGGCTGTTTGGACGACCAAGCCTGCAACTACAATCCGGACGCTACTCTGGACGATGGGGGGTGTTTGACTGCTGACTTGTGTGGTGTTTGTGGGGGTGACAATTCGAGTTGTGGCGATGGCGGATGCACCGACTCTATGGCTTGCAACTACGATGAGACCGCCCTGTTCGATGACGGTTCATGCGACACTTCCTATGACCCCATTGTAGGCTGTTGTTCCTATACGGTTGGGGAGCCTATAGATTTGGCTGGCAATCAGTCCCATGAGTGGATTGTAACGGCCAGCTCGGTCGACGGATTGGGGCTTTTTGATTTGTCCATGGACTTTTCTCCGACTGGCAGCAACAGGAATTGGGCTTCCGATATCGTGGTCATTTTCGAGGACCCTGCTGGAAACTGCCTGTGGTTCGGTGGCAATGACTACACAGAACTTCCTTCCAATTGGTTTGGCTGTGAACAGCTGCCAGGGGTGTGGCCTGAATCGTGGAACACAAATGTGGCGGGTTCATATTCAGCAACGGTTGACTTGTCCAGTTCTACGCTTGCCGGAATTGGGGACTGGACCGTCACGATTCAGAACGGTGATTTACAGACTTCCCCTGCCGATTACGAGTTCCTGACTTGGACTGCTCAGGGCTTGTGTTATGTGGATGGGTGCATGACCGAGAGTGCTTGCAACTTCACACCTTTGGCTACCGAACAAGTGGATGCAGTGTGTGATTTCGCCACGGGCTGTGAGTCGTGTAACGCCGATGGAACGATTGCCGGCAACGACGCGGACGGCGATGGCATCTGCGATGCGGACGAAATCGAAGGGTGCACGGACTCAATGGCCTGCAATTTCAGCGCCGCAGTAACGGAAGAAGATGGCAGCTGCTACTACTGCTCCTGCCCGGGTGACAACATCACCTCCGACAACCCGCTCTACGGACTCGAAATCGACACCGTCGCCACGGACATCGGCCTGCTTTCGGACGGGACCGACTTATCCGGTTACTCCACATACCGGCTCTACATCACCACACCCAACGCGGACGACTACTTGAGTTCAGTGAGTGGAGATGCCAATAACCCCTTGCATCTCAGCACGTCTACAACTTTTTATCAGAACACGGATTTTGGAGGAGAGACCGCAAACGGCATTAACCCACTCCTTTTTGCCACATATCCTTCTTTGGCATATGACAGTTGGGTCACAATTGGTATCGATCAGGTCCCTGATCTCGCTGCAGGAGAAGCCGTTGTAAATGTGTTAGAGAGTCTATCGCAAGATTGGATTATCCCATTCGAGTCGGGTGGGAATATTACAATGGATGACCCTACTGGAGGCGCTTGGTACGTTCTTAATGGAGATGCAAATGGTGAAGCAGATGTAGATCGGAGGGTTCTATTTGCTCAATTGACGACTGACGGAGATTTGTCTGGCCAATTTCTGTTCCAGGTATTTCCGAATGGAGTCTTTGGTCTAAACTTGGATGATCAAGTGGTTATGTCCTTCGAGCCGGGGAATGCATGTGGTTGCACGGATTCGACGGCTTGCAACTTCGATCCTGCGGCGGAACATGACGACGGGTCTTGCTACTATCCCGATGCCTGTGGCATCTGCGATGGTCCGGGTGCCATCTATGAATGCGGTTGTGCCGACATTCCGGAAGGTGACTGTGATTGCAATGGCAATGTCCTCGATGAATGTGGGGTCTGCGGAGGCTCAGGTATTCCTGCAGGTGACTGCGATTGCAATGGCAATGTCCTCGATGAATGCGGGGTGTGCGGCGGTACGGGTATCCCGGAAGGAGATTGTGACTGTTTTGGCAATCAACTCGATGCCTGTGGCGTTTGCGGGGGCGCGGGGACGGATGTCGATGGCGATGGTATCTGCGATGACATCGATTTGTGCACGGATACCGCTGCATTCAATTATGCAGAAGAAGGGAATGTCGAGTGTCTTTACACGGGCTGTGCAGAGCCAACGGCGGACAATTATGACCCGAATGCGTTCGGTTGCTTGCCCGAGGTTGGTGGCAATGAGTGCTGCATCTGGTACGGATGTACGGATGGCACATTCGGAGACGGTACGCCGCCCGCTTGCAATTATGACCCTGTTGCCACGGATGACAACGGTACTTGTGAGTACGAGTCATGCGCGGGTTGCCTTGATGGTGGAGTTGCGGATGGTATTCCGGCGTGCAATTATGATCCAGAAGCATTGTTTGATGATGGCAGCTGCGATTACACCTGCGTCGGTTGTACTAATCCTTGTGCCGGGAATTTTGACCCTGACGCTACCATTGACAGTGGTTTGTGTTTGGACGTTCTGGGATGCACAGATTTGACGGCTTGCAACTACGACAGTTGTGCAGACTTGAATTACGGGTGTACGTATCCGGACGCCTGTGGAATCTGTGATGGCCCAGGAGCCATTTATGATTGCGGGTGTTCGGACATTCCGGAGGGAGACTGCGATTGCGATGGAAATCAGCTTGACGTATTAGGAGTTTGTGGTGGGAATTGTCTGCAGGATGCGGATGGAGATGGAGTCTGCGATTGGCCGGTAGGTTGCACCGACGCATCGGCTTGTAACTATGATGCAGATGCCAACTCCGACGATGGCTCATGTGAATGGTGTTCTTGTGCAACACTGACACTTCCGGACAGCACAGATTTAACGGCAGGGACCTTGGATGCTAATATTGCGGGTTATGCTCTGGCAGGAGACGTTGCTGGTGCGTTCCCTAACGTGATCGACCCCAATGGGTGTTTCCAGTTCAAGGTTGGAACGGATGAGTGTGGTACGTTGTCGTCGGTGTCGGTTTTAGAGCCGGGTATTCAGGAAGTAACACTTTCGGTCATTTTCAATGGCGACACTGTTTCTGTGGATACAGAACTCACTGTAGCAGAGCCCGTTGAGGTGCTCACGTGTGAGGAGCCTGCAGCTTGCAATTATGGACTTGCACCCCCTTGTCACTACCCAGGTCAGCAAGGTGATTGCAATGCGCCGCAGGATGGTTACGCCTTCTTCAAAAAGCTGAATCAAACCGGAGATGGTTGCTACTGCGATTCCATGCCGGGGGAACAAGTATGGTTCGAGAGCTTTGGTGCCGATGGTGCTTTGATGACTGCGAGTAGCGGTCCTGGCTCTGGAGATTTGGACTTTAATGGGGACAATCTGTTGGACGCTGGATATGGATACAGTGGTGCAACTGATCTGAGCACCATTGGACCAGAGAATACCGAGTGGAGCATCAGTCTTCCGGAAGATTTCGTGGGCGATGCTCCCAACTTTTGGGGGGTCGACGCCACTGTTTCTGATGCATACTTCTCAGGGTTGGAACTGAATGGAAATTGGATGGGATGGGAGAGCAGCTCCATTTCCATGCAGGATGCGCAAGGGAGCTTTGGCAAGCTGGCCATTCAATTGCACGCAGAGGGTGTTGCTGTGGGCGAAGGGGATGAATTGGAGGTGAATATTTTGTCGGCGGACTCTGTGTACAGTGGTTCCGTTTATGGTGGCGATGAGTGGGGGGCAGAAGGCCAAGTGGTGCTGTCTGACCTGATGAGCGCTCCGGAATCGGTGCAGCTCGAAATTCGCGCCTTAAACGACGGCGCAGGCGAAGAGTGGCGCTTTGATGACATCACCTTGTTCGGTTGGCGCGAAGGGTGCACGGATGAACGGGCATCGAATTATGATGCAGGAGCTGCCTTTGAAAACGGTTCGTGTGAGTATGTCTGGGATACCATTTGCGCGCTGTGCTCAGGGCCGCACCACGGTCATATTTGGCTTGATTCAGAAATTGCAGATGGCGATGCCGAGAATGTTCAAGCTGTGGAGTTGGACCTCGATGAGACCAAAGTTGTGCGGGTACAGCCGTCTGTGGACTTGATCATCGACAAGACGCCAGGGACACAAGGTTTGCTCCGGGTCAAAAACCTCGATATCCGAAATGGGGCCTCGGTCTTCATTCCTGACTCCATGACGTTGGAAGTCATGGACCCGTTCAATGTGGCCTTTGGTCTGGCGGTGAAGGGACCGGGAAGGCTCAAGCTGAGTGGAGGTGTGGATTGGAGTGCGCTCGATTCTTCTTTGAGTGTTGCCAGCCTGAGGAGCATTGCATTGGATGCCGATCATCCGATTCAAGTGCCTTTGGGCAAACAGCTCGTCTTGAAAGGAGGCATCGACTTCCCTGAAGATGTGTCCATGACCATCGGCGGAAGGGTCAATTTGGTGGGAGCGGAGAACCGTTCAATTCGAGGTAAATCCCCGCGCTTTGAGCATTTGACGGTAGAACTTTGCGATACGGAAACAGAAGTTTTGGTGGAGGTTGATACGTTGATTGTGAAGGAGCGCCTCTCCATGAAAAGAGGGGGCTTGAACATGGATGGCCACACCTTGGAGTTTAATTCAGATACCTCCGGTACAGGTAAGCTTGACGCGGTCTCATCAGAGGCGGCATTGCTTGGCGCATTCGGTCAGGCCTCAGTTGATGCCAAGGTCAACCGCTTTATTCCGCCGTCTGCGGGCAATTGGGGATGGACCTTGTTCTCGGGGTCTGCTTTGGAAGGAATGGTCGTTTCTGACCTGAATGGAAGCGAGGATTTTTACACGGCAGGCTGGCCCAGCTCAGACTATCCAAATAGTACTTCGACCGTTCAGTTTTGGGATGAGCAAACCGGTTCTGTGGCATATCCACAGGGCGACAATACTCCGTTGGATACGCTTGGGGGGTGTTGGGTAGTGATCTATGGGTCTCAAAACCCGACGTTTAAATTCTCTGGTCCGCTGCGAAGCCATGATGTGGACGCGGTCAAAGCATTCACGATCACGCGATCAGTATACGAGGACGGTGTGTGGACAGGCTCCAATGTGACCGCGATCTCTCAGGCGGGATGGAACATGATTCCAAACCCCTACCAAGCGAGGCTGGATTGGCATGTGCTCCACGAGAACAACGCCGATGTCGTAGAAGATCAGTACCTGATATTCAACTCTGTAAGTCAAGATTTTCAGAGATACAGTGCAGGAGGCCTTGATTCCCTTCAGGTCAACGGCAACAGATACATTGAGCCGGGCAATTCTTTCTGGGTGCGCCTAAAAGAAGGGGAGACTTCAGGAACCTTTGAGTTCCCTGCAACGGCGATTGATAATGCTTCCGCAGGCGGCCCATTCGTGCGCGCAGATGAAGAGGAGGACCAGTGGATTTTGTTGGAGTTGGAAAATGAATTTGGGAGCGATTACGTCAAGGTTGTACCCTCCGAGTTCGGGTCCATCGGTTATGTCCATGGCCCAGACATCAGCTATCGGTCTTCTGCTGTTCAACAGCCCAAGATTGCATTGTACTCAGAGAACAACCTGTATGCCGCTAAGTCATTGCCGAGGTCATTTGAGCGTGCCCTTTACTTGAGAAGCAGTGGTCAGAATGAGGTGACGATGCGTGTTGTTAAGGCCCCTGATGAAATGTGCGGTAGCGTAGTGGATGCTGTAACGGGTCAAGTTTTGGACCTGGTTGTGGGTGAGGAAATGTCCTTTACACTGGCGCAGACAGTGTCGGCTTATGAGCGCTTTATGTTGGCTGTTCATGACTTTGCCCGCACAGAGGCTGTGATGCCCAGTTGTCCAGAATCTGCTGACGGTAAAGTAGCGGTTCATGTGGGGGATGGGGTGACCGCAAACATGTCATTGCTCAGTCCAGAGGGGGTTGTATTGGACCAGTTGTTGGGCGTGGAGGAAGCGGCTGAGTTCACCGCCGTGCAGCCAGGTGAATACACGGTGGTGGTGACTGGAGTAGCGGGTACTGTCTGTCCCAAGAGCCAGCGTGAGGTCATTGTGCCGCCGGGTGAGCAGCCAGAGTTGCTGGGATTGAATTGGTCGGCGCCTCCTTGTAATGAAGGGACCATCGAAATCGATTTCGAGCTATACGGAGGCGGCACCTTCGGGTGGATGCTCTTCGGAGAGGATGGCATAGCGCAACAAGGCGCTGGCGCTGGAGAAATGGTACTGACTGGAATGGCGCCAGGTGGCTATGTGCTCAATGTGGACCACGCTTGTCTGCAAGAGTCCGTAGAGTTTGAAGCCGTGGATTCCGATGCTCCAGTTGTCGATTGGGAGGCAGACGAGGTTGTCGTTGCGAACGAGGATGGTACCGCGGTCATTGAGGCGTTTTTCACAGGTACTGCCGATGCCTATCGCTGGTACCTCGCGAATGTCATGATTGGCAACAATGCGCCCTTGGCGTATGACGTTTTCGGTGAGGGTGTCTACGCCATTACGCTGGAAGCCGAACGCAACGGTTGCACTGCAACAGAGACCTTTGACTTTTCCGTGGTGTCTGCACAGCGCGGCGAAGCCGAACTTGGCTGGAAGGTCAGTATGTCGCCTGGAGGGTGGTTGATCCAGTCCGAGGTGCCTTGGAGTACCCTGCAATGGTCACTGGTAGACGGTGCAGGTCGGTTGGTCAGTGCAGGCCGAGAAACTGAAGGCCATCAGCTGCGCATGGTCTATCCCATTGCTGCTGGAACGTACCGTCTGACCCTGACGACAGGGACTGAGCGAAGTGTGGTTTCGCTCCTAGCGCCCCAGCGTTGATTTGAATTTGGGGATGCCCCATGCCCTTTATTTATATGTCCATGCCTGAGCGACTCATTTATAAGGTTAATTTTTAATCGACGAAATTGAATATATGCATTTCAGGAGCGTTTATGCGTGCTGCAGACCCTGTTTTTACTGGGTGTTGGCTGACTTTGTCGACGTAGGATTACTCTGATAGCTCTGTCGTATATTTCGTGCAGCCGTGAGAAGCTAACCAACTTTATTGCTGTGCCCGAAACTTTGCCGCCTTCCCCTGGAAAGGGGATGGTCCCCCTTGCAGTCTGTAGTTCCCTTTTGGGAAGCATTGCGCCAAACACCTTGTCGGTGAATCCACGCGCTCTGGAGTGTGTGCCGTCCATTCGCCTGATGGTTGCCGCCCTCATGCTACTCTGCACATTCAGCACCGAGGCCCAAACCACGGTATACGAGGCCAATTTTAACTCAGACTCCAATGGTGCGTCAGGCGCAAGTCCGGATGCTTGGAGTGCAACGACAACGTCGAACTGTGCGACAATGTCGATTACGTCTGGTGCTTGGCGTTTCACTACACCCAACTCAAACTCTTGTAACACTGCGACAGCGGTCTGGACAAGCGCTCCCATCAGCATCTCGAGCTTCACGGGCATCACGCTTTCTTACGCAACTGTGTCTTCAGGAAATTCGGCAATCGCGGTGAGCATGTCCAATGGTTCATTGGCTTCTTCAACCTTCACTCCCAATGCTGGAGCGACGACTACGCAGATCACGTTTACTGTCAATATGACCAAGAAGAATAATTGGCATAGTTTGGATAATGTCGTCTTGACGGGAACCCTCAGTTGCACTGATACAGACGGTGATGGAGTGTGTGACGACGATGAGGTCGACGGATGTACAGACAACACTGCGTGCAACTACAACACGGCAGCAACGGATGATGATGGCACCTGTACGTATGCGACAGGCTGTGATTATTGTTCCGGTGCGACGGATGGAACGGGAACGGTGGTTGACGGGTCTGCATTGACGCCGTTTGAATTCACGCTGACGGTCGACAACTACCCTGAAGAAATCGCTTGGTACATGGTGGATGATGACGCCAGCTCTACGTTGATTTGGGGTACGGGAGGGTCAACTTCCAATCCGACGGAGTTCATTGCATCGGAGGTGGCGGATGGCGCGACGTTGGTCTATGAACAGTGTTTTGACCCCAGCGGATCGTATACGCTCTTCATTTCAGACACCTATGGTGATGGATTGCTCGGTACGAGCAGTGGGGGAACGCCAGGGTGGACGCTCGTGGTCGGTTCAGGCGCGGGGACGACGGTTTCCAACGTGGTTGCCCCCATTGATATCAACATTGGATCTCCGAACGAGATCAGCATTGATTTCGGGTGCACGGACAGTGGAGCGGGCAACTTCGACAGCAACGCCAACGTGGACGACGGGTCTTGTACTTATCCCGGGTGTACGGATGCGTCGGCGTGCAACTATGATGCGTCCGCTTCAACGGATGACGGGTCCTGTACCTATGCGACGACGTGGTATGAAGACAGCGACAGTGACAATGCCGGTGATCCGAATTCGACGACGACCTCTTGCACGCAACCTGCGGGATATGTAGCGGTGGCTGGGGATGAATGTCCTTCAGACGGTTCGCTTCAGACCGCTCCGACTTGGTATGAGGACAGTGACGGTGACAACGCAGGTGATCCGAACTCAACGACGACCTCCTGCACACAGCCCGCAGGTTATGTGGCGGTGGCTGGGGATGGATGTCCTACAGATCCCAACAAGACGGGTGCCGGTGCGTGCGGATGTGGCACGGCGGACACGGATACCGACAGTGATGGCACACCGGATTGCAACGATACTGACGACGACAATGATGGCGTTTTGGACGGGGTGGACACCGCTCCGTTGAATCCCGATGTATGCGCCGATGCGGATGGCGATGGTTGTGACGATTGTTCCATAGGAACGGATGGTTTTGGTCCCTTGGCGGACAATACGCCCAACAATGACGGCACGGACTTCGACGGCGATGGATTGTGCGATTCGGGTGACCCTGATGATGACAACGATGGCGCCCTGGATGCCAATGACTCAGATGACAACAACGCCAATGTGTGTTCTGATACAGATGGGGATGGTTGCGACGACTGCGCCAATGGTTCATACGATCCGGCCAATGATGGTACAGATACCGACGGAGACGGGTTGTGCAACAGCGGTGACCCTGATGACGACGGCGACGGTGTCCTCGATGGGGCGGACTCGGCCCCGCTGAACCCTAACGTGTGTTCGGATACCGATGGT
>Ga0206125_10005037_pt1 | contig 11357 bp, 9 predicted proteins | sample Helgoland_Spring_4_FD_148598 | JGI IMG/M metagenome (GOLD analysis project Ga0206125, IMG submission 148598) | Pelagic subsurface seawater microbial communities from Kabeltonne, Helgoland, North Sea - Helgoland_Spring_Bloom_20160331_1 | ecosystem: Environmental > Aquatic > Marine > Epipelagic ...
GCCTTCCAAGACCCCAATGGCCCTTGGAACAGCCCCGGCCCGGCTGCAGGACCGTATTATGCCGAATTGGGAGACGGCACCACCGTGACCTACCACTGGTACCGCTTCGTGGACCAACCCGCCATCGTGCACGCCAACCTGCCCGACTCCGTGCGCGATGAAATGCAGGCGCGGGTAGAGTTGATTCACGCCAACTGGAGCGAGGAAGACGAATACATGGCGCCTCCGACCGCGGGCAACCTCGCCACCGTCGACCCCGGCGCCATCGTGACGCCCCCCGCCGGAATGGAGGTGGGCTACGTCCCCATCGTCACGCGGCAAGAATCGACCCCCGAAAAGTTGAGGGTATTCATCCTCGCTGGCCAGTCCAACATGCAGGGCTACGGCAAGATTTACGAAGGTTCGAACGGCGCAGCGGGCATGACTGTCGCCAGCTTCACGCCGAGCTGCGCCGAAGCTGGGGCAACTTCCTGCGGCTTCACCCTCGACATGTTTGACGGATATGGAGACGGGTGGAACGGTTGGGTCTACGATTTCGTGCAAAACGGCGAGGTCGTCGCCTCCGAGACTTTGGCCAGCGGTGATGCTGGATCAGCGACCATCACCCTGCAAAATGGCGTGCCCTGCACGGTCGAGGTCAACACCGCCGGAGCCTATGGCAATGAGGTGTCCTGGACCCTGAGCGACGCCTCTGGAAACGTGGTCGCGAGCATGGACGGACAGGACGAGAGCTTCCCCTCCCCCAACACCCTCGTGGATGTGGTGACCAATGATCCCAACGGGGAGTGGTCCATGCTCGGTACCGAGGACGATTGGACCGTGCTTGACGGCGCCTACCTCTACTTTCCGAATGGCGCTGGCGACACCATCAGGGACCATGTCACCGTCGGTCAGGGCGCCTTTTCAGACCTCATCGGGCCGGAGTTGATGTTTGCCCACCAGCTGGACACCTACTGCGAGGATCCGGTACTGATCATCAAGACCGCTTGGGGTGGACTCAGCCTCGCCGAAGACTTCCGCCCGCCGTCTGCCGGTGGTGCAACAGGCCCCTACTACAATGCCATGATCGAGACGGTGGAATCCGTGACGCAAAACCTCGCGACGGAGTTCCCAGAGATTCCCGTGGATGAATTTGAAATCAGCGGCTTTGCTTGGTTCCAAGGGTGGAACGATGGCGCCAGCGAGGAATTCCTAGACACCTACGAAAGCAACCTTCACCACCTCGTCAACGATGTGCGCAGCGACCTAAACTTGCCGGAAATGCCCGTGGTCATTTCCAGCTCGGGACACGGAGGCTACGAAGATTTTGGAGGATGGATGGAGGACATCCAAGACATCGTTGCGGTGGCCCAAGAAAATGTGGGGTGCAACGATTCAATCTACGGCGGTACGGTCGGCTTTGTGGACACCAAGCCCCTCTGGATCACCATGGCCGAATCGCCGGATGATGCGGGCTATCACTTTCACAACAACGCCCGCACCTTCCTGAACATCGGCAAGACCATGGGCGATGAGATGATCCTCGCCATCAACGACATGGCCTACTGCAACAGCAGCAACGGTGTGGACTGCGACAACCTCATCTCTCCCGGATTTACGTCCATCGGAAACCGCGTTTGGAACGACCTCAACATGGACGGCATCAACGACCCTGATGAGCCGGGCATCCCCGGGGTGTCCTTGGTCATATGGAGCGACCCGGACGGAGATGGCACGCCCGACTGGGAAGGCTTTGGCGGCGTGGAGGTCACGGATGAAGACGGATACTACCGCTTTGACGGCCTCGCTCCGGGCAACTACGTTGTGTTCGTGTGGCAGGTCGACAACTGGGGCGATGGAGAACCCCTGAACGGCTTCCAATCCACGGGCTATTTCGTGGCCGACGCCAACAACGACCTCGACCTCGACAACAACGGTTCAGGGCCGGCCTTCAGCGACATCATGTCGGGCATCGTGACCCTTACCCTGGATGGAGAACCGCTCAACGACGGCGATCCTGAAGACTGCTTCTTCGACTACGATCCAGGCGGCAACAACACCGTCGACTTTGGCTTCTACAACACCAACACCACCTCGGTGACCACTCAAGACGGTGAAGTCCAATGGACGTCGGTCTACCCCAACCCCGCTACCGACCACCTCACCATCACCTCCAGCAACGACATGGAGCGCATCGAAGTGCTGGATGCCCTCGGCCGCACCCATCAGTCGATCAGACCCAATGGGACGACCCATATCCTCGACGTGACCTCGCTGACATCCGGGATTTACATTTTACGGTTCTCCGACAAAGGGGGCCGAATTGAAACACGTCGGTTCGTGAAGGACTAAACCTTGCCTTGGCAGGAGCGAAGATTCGTTTGCATCCGTTCTATACTGTAGATTTAAAATTCATTATTACCTGCGTCCTATGCCGGTTCACCGTCCGTCTCAGACGATTTTCTATCACATCCCAAAGTGCGCAGGTTCTGCCCTTGAAGAACAGTTTGAGATGAGGGCCATTCAGAACCTCTTTCTACCTGAATTTGATACAGTGCGCCACAATGGCGTGCGCTTTTCGCTCCAGCACCTGACGCCCAGTGCGGTATCCTCACTTTACCCAGAGTTTGCCTCATTTGATTCATTCGCGCTCACAAGGCATCCTTACGCCAAGTGTATTTCCGCCTATTTCTGGATCCGCACTCGGTTGGATCGGCGCACAATCTTTCGATTCTCGGAACGATCATTCCAGAGATGGTGCTTGGAATTTGCCGCCCTACACGATATCGACCACACCCTGCACCAATACCACTGGACCGAGGAAACAGACGTTGTTCTGGATATTTCTGAAACCGAAAAACTGATTCAAATCTTTGCCGATCGGATGCCACAAAACAAGGGGTCCCTTCAGCATTCCAAAAAGAACCCCTTTGACACCAAGAAAATCGTCAATGGCCTTTCACAGCAGAGCCTAGACATTGTCTACAAGTTGTACGAAAAGGACTTTGACCTTTTGAAATACAAGAGGAACCTTGAACGCTGAACTCTCCAAAAAGACCCTTGTCATCCTGGTCACCTTCAACGGCATGAAATGGCTCGAAGGTGTCCTTCAGCCGTTTGAGGAAGCAGAGGGGTTTGATGTTTGGGCCAGAGACAATGGCTCTTCTGATGGCTCTTATTCATTCATCCAAGGCCACCCCGCTGTGGTGCATTGCGAAAAGGGTGAAAACCTCGGTTTTGGAAGAGCCAACAACCTCGGAATGGAATTCGCTCTGAATCAAGGTTATGGATTCGTCTTCTTGTTGAATCAAGATGCGCTCATTCTGCCTGATGCTCTTGCCAAATTGCAAGCAGCGGGTTCTGTACAGTCTAAACATGAAGTCTTGTGCCCTGTTCAACTCAATTGGGATGGCGCAGGGGCCAATTTCGCATTCGACCGGTATTATGCGCCGCAATGGAAATCCGCTACCGGGCCTTTTACAGTGGACTTCGTGAATGCCGCTGCTTGGTTCATGTCTACTGAGGTTGTCCAGCTCGTTGGTGGATTCAACCCCTTGTTTTTTATGTATGGCGAAGACAGGGATTGGGCTTTGCGACTCAACCTTCTTGGAGGGAAGTTTAGGGTTCTTCCAAGCGTTATCTGCCGGCACGATAGCTCAAACCAACAAAAGAAGAAGCGCCCCATGTCGGAGATTCTCGCCTCTAAGATCTATGCATTAGAAATGGCACATTGCCTGTTTAATGCGGCGTCTCACAAAGATTGGGCACGCGGATTCGCACGCAGGGCAATTGGTCGATCCCTACATCGAAAGCAGTGGTTCAACACCCTTCTTCTTCGAACACTTAAGGCTGAACGCCATGCTTTTATGCGAATCGACTTTGAACGGCACGACATAGAGTCCTTGAGAACAAGCGCAAAAACACCCCCCGCCTTTTTAATGAAGCCGTGAGCCTGCAAAAAGGCACCCAAAATTGCCAAAGGGTACTTCTTTGTCTACCGCAACCAAAGACGAAGTAGTCGAGGTGACATCGGTCTACTCCAACCCCACTAAAGACCGGCTCACTGCCGCATCCAGCCGGGAACTCAAACGTACCGAAGTACTTCACGTATCCTCGATGATACCCGGGATTTATATTATAATCAACCGACCAAGGGGTCCGAATTGACACCCAGCGGTTCGTGAAAAATTGACACCTTCCATGCGTCCATCCAAACCCACGCTGACCCTAATGATTCTCGGCCTTGTCGGCGTCCTATTGGGCACGGCCTTCAAACTGAACCACCTCATGGGGGCGGAGCGGCTGTTCAATGCGGGCATGCTCGCGCTGGTCATTGGATTGTTGTCATGGGTCGTTTCCCTCATTCGGAAACCCAATCCATGAGCTTCTGTAGCGCCTGGCTCACTCGCAGTCGGCCGGGTCCACGCCTTCGCGGTGAAGGACGTTCGGAAACAGTCCTCCTCCTGGACTGATGGTGGCCTTCTGGCCGCCGCAGGACGGCTCGAGCAGTCCGCGCAGTTCGTTGCCGAAGGAGAGGTCGATCACCACGGTGTCGCCTTCCATGTGCCAAGGATTGGGGCCAGAGATGGCCTCGTCAATGCTGCCGAAGGACCCGTCGCCGGAGTAGATGGTGTATCGAAGGGTTTCGGTGAATTCGTAAAGCGTATTGGTTTCGAAACCCTCCGGGTGCCAGCGACCCACCAGGGAGAAGGGCGAGAAGGGGGGCTCCGTGCAGGTCGTACCAAAGGCGCCAAGAAGCAGGAGAACGTCCGAAACGGTGACGGCGTCGTCCCCATTGATGTCCTCTGGACAGGTGCTGCAAGGTGACCAAGTACATGAACCATCATCGACTGAAACACTGGCGTCATAATTGTCGGCATCGGCATAGGAGCATCCAGCCGCCCAAGCCTCCGGCCAATCACACGCCTCCGGCGGAAAGGTGCAGGAGCCGTCTTCGAAGCCAGCACCCGAATCATAGTTACAGGCCTGCGGGTAGGTGCATCCGCCGTATTCGACGACAATGCAGGGGCCATCCTCCCAGGAGGTCACACCACCGATGTTCGTCGCTTCACAGGAATTGGAGTAGGTCACCCCATCGCACCCGCAGACTGGCGCGAAGATGTCTGGACACACTGCGAAAGGGTCGATCAAATCGGCATCCACACAGGAGGCGGGCCCACTCACATCGACCCCGATGCTCCCGCCCAAGGTCCACGTGCCATACTCGGTTCCGTTCGGGTGGGTGTTGATTTCCCAGACGAGGTAATCTTCGATCAAGCAAGCCCATGGGTCTGAACTGCCGTCGTGAAAGGCCGCTTCATTGGTATGGAGCACGGAGACGAACATCGTATCGGTGAGGTCCAAGTCGAAACTGAAACTCACGAAGTTGTCATCGACCAATGTCTCTTCATGCAGCACATTTCCTTGGGAATCTGTGAATTCCCATTCCATGACATTGGTTGAGTCCGGCCAAGTCAAGTAGCCACCGGGATGGTACAAGTTGATCATGCCGGTCTGCGAGCACACATTGCACACGAGGCCAATGAGGTCGCAGTCGACCGTTGTGGTGACTTGGGCGTTGGTCGGCTGGATGAATCCCAGCATACCCATGACCAAGGCCACGAGTGAAGAAAGAAGGGGGCTATTGGATGTGCGCTGTGTCATATCTCGAAAATCGGAGTGAGGGGTGGTTTTGCGCTCACGCTTAGGGGTGAAAATGCCATGAACTGCTTCATCGCATTCCATGCAGAGAACCATTAAAATACTGATTACCAACCCTAAACTTCAGACTCATCTGCAGAAACCTTCATTGCGACATGCAGCAAGGCCATTTTCTTGTATTTGGTTTCCTTGATGTCGAACGACTGATACATTCTGCGCAAAGAAGACCCAATCCCGTCCACACTAAGGTGGGCCTTTTCAGCGATGCCCCGGTTGGTGATGGCCGGATCTTCGAGCAGGATGTTGAGCACATTCCAATCCGTGTCATTCAGTGGCCGGTCCAGGTTCCGGTCCAACCGGTCACGGTCGAGCTCGAGGGCGGGAGTCTCGAGGATGACGGTCTGCCCGCTGGACTGGTGCAGTTCTTCAATTTGGTCCATCAGTTCCACCTTCCGGCTTCGGTGAATGCGGCGCATGCGCACCATGGCTGTGATGAACAGGCCAATGATGACCACAAAGCCCAGCACCAGGGCCAAAAGGGTCTTGAGCTGCTTCACTTCCTGGCGGTTCCTGGCTTGTTGGCCTTCCCATTGGACGGCCTCGAGTTGGCGCTCCACGTCCTTCTCATAGGCTGCCCTCAGGACGGCAAACCGGGCCTTTTCTGCCTGGAGGCTGTCATCGTGGAGGGCAAAAAACTCATGCATCTCCAGGGCGGTTCCTGAATGTCCCAGCCGTTTGTGCGCTCCATAGAGCAGTTGATACAGGTCGCGCTGGGTTTCGTGGTTGGCTCCCTCCAGCAACTCCTCCTGGATGTCCTCGACCATGTCCAAAGCCTGCTGAGGGTCTGAAGGCAAGATCAATTCAGCCATGAGCAGAATGCAGCCGAGTTCTTCGCTTCGGGAGCCGAGTTCGCGGCTCATTCTCGCACACATCGTCAAATGTTCCATCGCCTCATCCTGCCGGTCCTGTGCTTTTCTCAGTGCGGCGATGTTGGCATGGCATCCAATGACATGGAACCCATTTCCTTCCCTGGTGAGGATGTCGAGTGCGGATGCATAGAGGGAGTCCGCCCCAGCGTAATCCTCCATCTGGTAGGCGCACCACCCCATGTTCAGGTTTAGCAGTCCCGGGAAGTGGGCACGTTCCACATCCACCGTCATCCCTCTGCCCACCGCTTCGAATTCGTCCATGGCGAGTTCGTTGTGGCCAATGATCAAAAAGATGTTGCCCAATGCCATGCGTGCGCGTTGCGCTCTGGCAGAATCTCCCGCCACCGTGTAGAGCTCGATGGCCCGATTGAAATGGCGCGTGGCGTCGACGTACTTGTTGAGTTGGACGTAGACGTTGCCACGGTTGCCATACACGGTACCGAGCCTCACGGAATCGCCGAGGGCGAGGGCGACCTGTTCCGCCTGGTCGTAAGCCGCCATGGATTCCTCTTCCCGGCCCTGCATTTGGTGCAAGCTGCCTATGCGGTTGTAAGCGGAATACAACGCCAGCGGTTGGTCCGAGCGCTCAGCCAACTCCCGCATCTCCTCCAAATAGAAGAGCACGGTGTCTGGGTAAGTCTGATGAAATTCGATGTGCAGGTCTTTGGCGGTCTGCAGCCGGTCCTCAACAGAGCGTGTCTTGTCGTTCCAGTCCTGAATCAGGGGAGACAATTCCTGCTGGGCCAGGGCTGGGGTCAACCATAGAAAGGGCAGCAGCCGGAGGTAGAAAGGAATCATGGTCAGGCAGGAAGGTTTCATTCCCAATGAACGACCAACATAAGGCAGGACAGGTTGCGCGTGTGCCCCATTTAAGTCGATTATTGTGGCATGACTTGGTTCAAGGTGATGGCGATGATGGCCGGCCTTTTGGTGTTGGCCTTCTTCGTCCTGTTCATGCCCCCGATCTACCATGACAGTGCAGAACCTGAGCGCACGGTGGCGGGTGTGGTGACCCAACTTGATTGGAGTGAGGAAAGCCAGGACCTACAGATTCGGCTCGCTGGAGACTCCAGTCATTACTACCTGAACCGTGCTCTCGGCATGGGCATCGATGGGGCAAAATGGAAGGCGTCCATGCTGGGCGATACTGTGACGCTGGAAGTGGTGCACCGCCCTTGGGGCCTCGCCCGATGGACAGGCGTTGGTCCCATACGCGGGGTCATCTTCCACGGGGACACCGTCTATCGGACGGGTCGGGTCCGTCCCTTGAAGTAGACTCGATCCAGGCCCTCAGCATTGATGGCCCTTCTCGTCGACTCAAGAGAGGGGCGAACCTTTCCAGAAATCACTGGTTCCTTTCGCCCTTTCGACTGAAGAACCGGGTGACGCCGCATTGGATTTGGCCCGTCATCAACTGCCCCTCCCACCGGGGCGCTTCTGGCGCACCTTCTGTGACCCGGCGCGTTCTAAACCGCTGAATTCCCGCCCCAACAGACAGGTCCAACCGCCATTCTGGCGCCACCTGATACCCTGCGAAAAGTCCGCCTGTCGGCGTCCAGTTCAAACGGCTCTTGGGCAAATCGCCATCCGCATAGGCCACCAACAGCCCTTCCTCATTGAGGCTGTGACCGCGGCCTCCACTGCGGACGAGCAATTGAACCCCCAGCCCCAGGCCTCCATGCCATCGGCCATGAGAACGCGATGTCCTCCACTCGAGGGGAATGACCACGGCATTGAACCGGTTAAAGCTTCTCACATGGCGACGTTGGGTGGTCAGCCCCTGCACATCGCCGTAAAGAATGGCCACTGTGTCCCCTGTCAGCGCGTTGATTTCAATGGTCTGAATGCCCTCTGGATCGAGGTAGTCCTGCGTTGTTGTCTCTACATAGTCCAACAAGTGCACGTAGTCATACCAAGCAAGACCCAACGAAAAAGACTGTCCCCAGCGGCGGACATCCAATGACACCCCACCTCCAGCACTGAATTCCGTGTGGAAATGGCCACTCAACTCCGTGGGATGCTCCCCTTTTAGACTGAAGTGACTCAAAGTGAGACCACCATATGTCCTGAGGGCAAATGGCGCCTCAGCATGGATAGCGGCGCCCCCCATCGGCAGCAACTGAGCCAAGGGCGAGGCTGCCCAAGAAGGCCCGCGCAATGGCAAAGGCTGCAGCCCCACTTCTGCTGAACCTTTCACTGGAGGCATTCCTCCCCCAACAACCGAGCGGGCCCTGGCCACATTCTCCTCTCCGTGGGGTTCCTCCCGCGGCAGAAAGAGTGGAAGCCGATCAGATGCCGCCGCGGTGGGCGCAGGTTCAGATGTGGCCGTTGGAGCAGACTCAGCACCAGAGGTGCGGGCCTCACCGACCGGCGTCACTTCGGCGGTAGCAACCGGTGCTCCGACTTCAGCCGACATGGTTTCAGCGGCAACGGCGTCTTCCGGCGCCATTGCCGCCGCGGCAGGCAAGGTCAGGTCGGCTTGATGCGAAGCAGGTTCATTCGAAGCGGGTTCAACAGCAGTGGCTGTGTTTGCGGCAGCTTCAGCCGCGGCGTCTTGGGCAGCTACCTCGCTGATAGATGGGGTGCCTTCTTCGCCCTCCGAATCCAACGCAGTCATCGCTGGCGTTGGAGCGTCCATGCTGGGCTCAACTTGGGTTCCCTCTTGCGGGGTGATGGGGTCGGCAGAGGGCCAATACAGCACGCCCAATGAGACCAAACCCATTGCTGCGGCCACGCCCACGGCCCGAAACCAGAAAGCGCCTCCAACACCGGATACGCCCTTTGCAGCCCCAGCAGCCTTGGCCCCTGACGGGGCCGCTGCCATCCCGGTCTCGATGGCGTTCCACAACGCCTCATCCTGGCCGGGTTTGCCGGGCTCAGCATGGTGGGCAAACCGCCCTTTCAGTATGTCTTCCCAAGACTTCATGTTCTCTTTTCTTTCTTCTCGGCGACCGCCTCTCCCGTGGGCTCAAACCGCTGTCGAACCCATTTTCTCGCCCTCGCCAAACGCTGCCGGGACAGCTCTGGCGAGATGGCCAGCATTGTACCAATCTCCTCATGATTAAACCCCTCAATCAAATGGAGATTCAACACCTTATACTGGTCTTCCGGCATGGTCTTTAGGACGTCCATCAGATCATCCATGGCCATGTTCTCCAATACTTCGGGACCGCTCCACATCTCAACGTCCACCCCTGTTCTTTCCCACTTCGCCCGCTTCTTCCCTTCCGTGAGGGCCACATTCACGGCGATCCGAGCCGCCCAAGTCTTGACCGCTCCTTTCTCCGCATCGTAACGGCCCACATTCCGGAAGATGCGGATGAACGCCTCTTGCAACACATCCTCTACCACTTCGGCGTCCCAGATGTACCGCCTCACCACCCCGCGCAAATAAGGCACGAGCGATTGAAACAGTGCTTTCTGCGCCGCCTTCTCTCCCCGCTTGCAACCCTCCATCCAATGGTCATCCTGAACCGGAGCACTATCCATCAGACCATCGAAGCTTCACTTTCACAGCGTGTCCTCCCCCATGCTCACTCCACATTTGGATTCCCATCTACAATCCCGAAACACTCTACACTCGTCACCGCAAAGGCACCGTTGACACCCTCTGTCGTGGCCTCATTCGTCACTTGATGGCTCCACTCCAACACATTTCCCGCACACAACCAGCTGTGTTGCAACGAACACAACTGCACATCGGAGGGGAAAGTGAATTGGACTTCCGTTACCCCAGCCATGACGTCGACCTCCTCCGGTCCCGACAGGAAAGGCGGATCAGAAACGGTGGACACCGTCAACGCCGGACCGCCAAATTGTCTCCAAAACGCAACGGTGACCGTCGCTACCGCATTGACCGCAGTCGGCTGACAATCGCAATCCGCATCCACGATTCCAAGAAGCCCATTTAAAGCCGGGTCACCGGATTCCACGGTGCAAGCGTCTCCCACGTTGAGGCCCAGCGCCTCGCAATCCACGACGTAGACAATCGGCGGCTCGGGCAATTCGACCTCAATCTGCACATCCTCGAAGTTCTCCTTCACGCAAGCGGACAGGCAGATCACGAGCAACAACAGAATCAAACGAACAAATTGAATCATGACTCTTCTGCAATGTACCCTTGTGCGCACGGGTACTGATGGAGGTACTCTCGGAGGACGTCATGTGTGACACTTCAGCTGGCCTTTTTCTCTGACGGACCAGACGCATCCAATTAGACCGGCTGAACACGCTGTCAAACAACGGGGCTCATTCTCTGTTTATACCCGCGAGATACCTGTTCTATACCTTTTTTTTGACACAACCGCAATACAAGTGGTCACGTTTTGAAAGGGGGAGAGGTAACACAGCCAAAGACACAGGAAACATGAAATCATTCCAAATACTCTCTATGATACTGGTCTTCGGTGCCATGCTCATCCTCCAACCGAAGGCGACGGCGCAATGGGACTACACCTTGTACGACGCCATGAGCTCCATCATGTACAGTTCCGGGGACCCCGAGACCCCTCCTCCCTGTTGCTTTTACTCCGGCACCTCATTTCAGTCGTATTACTCCGATCAGCTCTACGACATAGACAACAACTACACGGTCTTTGTGCCCACTGATGCCGCTGTGGATGAGGTCGCTGCGCTGATGAACTTAAACCTCTACGATTTGCTGGCTTTCTCCGACATGAGCGACGCAGTGGGGTATCACATCGTTTCGGGAAACTACACGGCAGCCGACCTGCAAAATGGAATGACCCTCACCACATTGCAAGGGCAAGCCCTTGACATCACGGTGGA
>Ga0206125_10005040_pt1 | contig 11354 bp, 16 predicted proteins | sample Helgoland_Spring_4_FD_148598 | JGI IMG/M metagenome (GOLD analysis project Ga0206125, IMG submission 148598) | Pelagic subsurface seawater microbial communities from Kabeltonne, Helgoland, North Sea - Helgoland_Spring_Bloom_20160331_1 | ecosystem: Environmental > Aquatic > Marine > Epipelagic ...
CACACATCTTCTGACCAATGACTTCATCAGGAGCCTTACCAGTATCCTTTCCACGATAATTATCAGTGGGCAAATCAATAACATGACCAAGATATTCCATTATGCGTGGACTAGGAGCCTTCTGCTTCCGACCAGTGCTTTCAAAATAACGATACTTCATATCAAACTCTCTCTCTTGATTATATTACTAGTATACACTACAAAATAAAGTTTGTCAACCATTAATTTCACTTTTTTTGTATAATTCTGCAAGTTTTCCTTCTAGAGCATATGCTTGTGTTTCCCAAGGCTGACGTTCATATGCAGTTTTACCATAGTTACGATACTTACCGTCTTTACACTTCCAATACTGTTTGTGTTCATCACGATAAGTCTCTTTTGTGCGGTTTGTGGCAATTTGCCAGACATGAACCATCTCATGACAAACCGTTTCAATGAACTTGTCTCTACTTACATCTCGACTCAAACGACTGTCAATCTGAATCATACAATCCCTGTTATCCTCAACACTCCATGCATAACCCAGAGTGCCATCTTCTATCTTTGTGATTTCACATTCAACCATGAGGTTTTTTATACGAGGCATGAGAGTCTCTATGCAGAACCACATAACCTCTTCGGCCAGTTCTCTGTCTCTCTTTATTCCACCATTTGTCTCGACAAGGAGCATTATAGTAACCCTACACCCATGAAACGATTCCGTAACTCTTTCTTGAGATCGTCAGCACCAACATCGTACTCATCTGCAACACCTAGATTGCTTGCACGAACTTTGAACTTCTTACGGAGTTTGTCTTTATGACGATTCTCGAAACAGTAGACCTTATCGGCCCATTCTACGAGTTCTTTCGTGACAGGATTCTCACAGGTAGGTGCAAGACCAGCAGACTTGGTTTCGTATTCCTCAACCCAAGTTCCAGCTTCATCAAATGCAACCCATCTAGGATCACCTCGTTTGACTTCTACACCATCTAACATATCTGCAGCAGTCACAGACCGATGCTTGTTATTGGTACACACGAACAGTAAATTAGTCATATCATCCTCTCTCTTGACTATATTACTAGAATATCAGGCTCAATAAGGTTTGTCAAGAAAAAAATTGGCCTTAACGGTAAATTAATCTATTTGTGGTATACTGTAAGAGAATCAGATAAGGAGTCTATATGCATTATAAAGTATGTATGCTATATGAATTGATATTTAATCTTGTGTCTCGAAAAGAACACGTTGAATGTGTGAATGAACCAAAAAGAGTGAATATGAGAGTCTAGAAACCTTTGGGGGCCCTTTTGATGCCCCTATCTTTCATCTGTTGCATGACCCACTGTTTTGCAAGGGGACTCTTCACTTTCTGTTTGAGAAGAGTTTTAATTTGTTTAAACACTGGAGTCATAACATCCTCTTCTGTGTCGTTATTGTCTACAACGATAAAATTCTGCCTGAAGTGCTGACTGAACTTACCTATGTTTGATTGAACATCATTCCAAGATTTTACAACAATTGATTCTGGCACAGACCTGTCTCGTTTTGCATTACGAGCAAGTGCGGTGTCAAGAGAAGTGTTCACAAAAACCATATGTGTATCATATCCTAGTTGTCTTAGTTGAACAGACTGTTTTGAAATCTTGTCATAGTCCTTACCAGTTCCGTCTATGATAAGTCCAATACGACCTTCCACATAATTTGCTTGACGAGCTTTGGTTATTCTTTTTGCTTTATCTCTAACCTCATCTCTTCGTGGATCATTAGTAGACATTTTCAAAGAAATGCCAGCATCTTTTAGATACTTCTCAAATGCATCATCTGAGTTTACTACTTTAAGTCCAGTTCCACCAGTGGTTTTCCTGACAACGTATGATTTACCGCTGCCAGGGCCACCAGCTAGAAAGAAGGCTTTAAATATATTGGGATCGTTGATTCCCTCTTGTAAATCTTGGAAGGTTTTCATAATTACCTCTTAATGTATCCTTTTTATACCCTGCTAATTCTATAATGTATTTATCATTATCTGAAAGTTCTTCTATGACTTTACGTTCTTGTTTCTGAAAGTTCATCTTCTTCATACGATTTTGCATTTTTGACATTTATTTGTTCCTTTTTGCTGATTAAGTTCAGATCAATTTTATTGGGTATTTTTGTTTTGACACATTTCTCCTTTCTTTATAGCTGTGGATAAAGAGTTTCTTTATCAGATATTATCGTGGGTGATTTTTCTGGCTTAGGCTCAAACTGATCGTTGGGGCCCTCTAATTTTTCTGGTAGAGAATCTTTTACTAGAGTGAGAATAGACCCATGCTTTTTGACACCAAAATCAAACTCATGAGAAATTCTTTTCACAAGAAAAACTCCTTGATAAAATCTATCATTTTTACGATTTTCTGGAGTTTTAATTGATGCAGTTAGAGGTATATCCAATTTCACAATATCTCCGGCGTTGAGTGATGTATTACCATGTGTACTGATATTTAGTATAAGTCCTTTTTCTAACTGATTTATAGTAGATGATCTTTCCTGTAACGTGTTTTGTGGGTCAGGTGCGTGAAAGGGTTCTGTCCCATCTGTAGTGGTGTTATTTGTGTCTGTCTCACCTTGTGAGATTGATGTTAGATAGGTTCTGGCTGGAAAATCTGAACTTCGTGCTCCACCCTTTTCTACTGTAACATCACTAAAAATTGGAAACTGATTTTTATCATGGTAACTTGTTATGTGTCTTTCGTCACCAAAATTATCAAAGTAATTGTAAGTGTATTCTTCAAAAGATTTACTGTATATATTATGCACAAGAAGTCTAGATGCTAAAACTCCTGTTGTAGAATTAAATAGAGCATTACTGTTATCTACAATTTCATACTCTAATACACTACCAAGTTCTTTTATTATGTCAATATTACCATTCTTTACCTGACCGCCTGGCACAAAAGTAGTATATGTTTGAGATATAGGTTGTGCATATAGACTAGCCAAACTTCTAAAGTGGTATCCCTTAAAGGTTTCAAAAAATAGATAAGAGGGAGAGGAGCTATCATTTATAGCTGATGAAGCAGATTTTAGTGCCATATCAACTACCTCAAATGGTCTTATATTTGGAGCAACAATTCTCTTTACTCCTCTTGTGGGTTCTATGTAAATTTTTTTTTGACAGTTCACTCTGTTCATCATCTGTTGAACTATATCGGAGTATGTTCCACTAAGAGAGCCAGTTACCTTTGTTCTTTGATTTTTAACAAGTTCTGATGAGGTAAAACTCAATAAGTAAAGTGATACGTTATTTCCAACTTCAGTTCTATTTTGAATTGAGTTAATGATAAAAACATTTTTAGTAAAATCAATTATATCTAACTCATTTGTTAATGAGGAAGTTTGTATTTTTAATCGTAAATACTCCTGGCCAATGATTGGTGCTTCACTTACAAACCCAGCAGAATCTTGTACAAGAATTTCTCCAGTTAGAGAAGTATTATTCAAATCCTCAAAAAAATTAATATGAACGATATTTGATTCAATATTAATCACAATACCAGCAGAGGTTATTATTTCTGCTGTTGCAAGATTGAAATCACCAGCTGCTCTTATTTCAGCCATTATAACACACTTGCCCCTATGAGATTTTCAAATTCTTCTACAAACTGATCAACATATACTTGATCTAGTAAACGTATTTTTCGTAATGTATTTTGTCTACTCTCTTCATACTCACGATTTGTTACGAGTGTAGCACTACCATGACCTGTGTTATCTGAACCAATGTCAATCGTTACTTTAGTATTACCAGAAGTTTGTGTTATCTCGTAATGGTGTGTACCATCAGGATTGCTATACTTGTCATTAAGAAATGCAAGAAACTGTGGTGTAGATAATGGCCACTGATGATACCTGTCTGTGATACCATTTACGTACATAACTATCCAATGTAGATTAGGATCACCATATAATTTATCTGCAATCATCTCTGGTGTTTCTCCTTCTTTAACATCATAGGTATCAAAGAGAAGTGCATTTGTTCGTACCTTTGATCTAAGAGCAACACGTTTCATTAGATTAGTTACAAGTTTATAATTGCCGTTACCTACAGAGTCGTATGGTATTAAAGGAAAATTTGCAAAATACATAATTAAAACCCTTTACCAATAGCATCTTGACTCAATATTTCTAGTTCTGTAAATTCTAAAGTAAGAGAACTTTTTTGTGGGGGTGAGCCTCTACCACGATTACCAGTAGTTTCCTCATATGCAGTATAACGATCTGCACCATATTGAACTTTAGCACTAGTAAGATAACAAGATGATATTCTATTAAGAAAACTGTTTCTGTTGCCCCTATACATATATTCAATATCAAAGGTGCCTGGAATATCCATCTCTCTTCTTGTATTTGGATTGGAATACGCAGGCATCATGTAAAATTTAAAGTGTTGTATGATATCTTCAACAATTACAGCTTCTTGTTTACTTTTTGGTATGAAAGCAAATGTATATGAAAAATTTCTTCGACCAACACCCTCAAACATCATCTCCATACGTGGAGTAATCACTGAACCTCTTGCAAGTTGAAACAAAGCTTCTGTGCCAGGAGCAACAGTATCTAAAGATTTATTTACTGCTCCTATCAAAGCTTCTTTAATCGGCCCCTTTCCAGTTTGAGCTAAACCTTGTAAAAAACTTTCGTAACTGCCGCCGCCTGCTGCAAAGCTGTCGATCACCCCTTGACCTGCTAGTGCTGCAGCACCAATCTCTTTATCTCCATACTTAACATCATAACTAACTTGAACACTTGGTGGCATATAGAGTGCAATGGTTTTTTCAAGTCTTTTTGTTGGTATTTTTGATTGAGTAAAACTTTGTTGTTTAATATCATCGGCCGCAGCTTCTTTTTTTACAAAAGTTATAGGAGCTCCACCATCAGCTATTGCTTGTCTCCCAAGGCCACCTCTACTGCCCTCACTATCTCTGCGGTCAAGTTCAATATTTAGATCATTTTCTATTGATGTTATTGAACCTTTCATATTTTTCTTAGTTTTCGGAGTCAATAATTTTCCATTTTTTCGAGTGTTGATATGAAAAAGAACATAATGTCCTTGTTGTGGGTCACTGTCTACGTTAATAGGATATGTAAGAATACCACTAGACGTTCCACCCATCAAATTACCTACTTGGTCTAATGCAGAATTTCCTCCCTCTGTAGGTAAACCAGCTATTGTTCTGATATCATTTGCAGCACTTCTAACTGCTTGTTGAGCAGCACCAGCAATATTTGCTCGAACTGCACCTGTGATTCCTGTAAGCACTGCCATACTAAGTATCCTTATAAACTGTTATAAGTATTTATACATGAAAACATACAAAGGTAAATATACTCCAAACAATCCTCGAAAATATAGAGGAAATTCATCCAACATAATCTATCGCTCTTCTTGGGAGCGTAAGTTTATGGTGTATTGTGATACCAATGAAAAAATACTTGAGTGGGGCTCTGAAGAAATCATTATACCCTATTTATCTCCTTGGGACGGCAAAATGCACCGTTATTTTCCAGACTTCTATATTAAAGTCAAACAATCAAGTGGTAATGTTAAAAAGTTTATTATAGAAGTTAAACCTAAAAATCAAACCAGACCACCAAAGCCCGTTACTCGAAAGACTAAAAGATTTATAAATGAAGTCAAAACATGGAGTATAAATGAAGCAAAATGGAAGTCTGCAAAAAAGTGGTGTGACCATAATGACATGGAATTTAAGATACTTACAGAAGATGAATTAGGTATACGTTTTTAGTATGCAGTTGATAAAAACATTGAATGACGAAAAACTGAATTTATAAAATAAATAAGTTTATGAAAAGACAAGAATTTAGTATAAAGATAGCGAGTACAGGAGATACATTCGTTGTACCAGCTGATAAAACCATATTAGACGTGCTACTCGAAAATAATATACAACACCCACACTCATGTAAACAAGGTATGTGTGAAAAATGCATCACTACATACTTAGAGGGAGAAGTAGATCATTGTGATATGGTGGCAAGCATAGATCATAGCACACAATTAACAGTGTGTACATCAAGAGCAAAAAGTGACTTATTAGTATTAGACATAGACTTAGACTTAGACTCAGAGGATGAATTTTAGTCTTTGTCCTTGAACTCCGTATAAATACTAATATGGCACAAAGCAAATATATTCAAAGTGTTTTAGATGATGCTAAGGGCAGACCAAAATCTACTCAATGGTACAAAGATAAGATCAAAGAGTTTGGTCAACCTCAGGCTATGGACTTGATTCGTGATGGTAAGAGAAACAACAAACCATTTTATGGTAAGTTGAATATGTTTTTCTATAATCCAAAATTCAAGAAACAGTTGCCTTATTATGACACATTTCCTCTGGTCTTGCCCTTGGAAACCTATAGTGATGGATTTTTAGGTTTAAATTTACACTACCTTCCAATTCCTTTACGAATAAAATTACTTGATAGATTAGTAGACTACTCTAATAACTCACAGTTTGATGAGAGTACACGATTAGTTGTTGATTATAGTAAATTAAAGAAAATAAGATTAATAAAACCAACCATACACAAATATCTAGCTGGTCAAGTACAGTCACAGTTTCGTAGAATAGATGCAGATGAGTTTACAGTTGCAACTCTTTTACCAGTACAGAGATTCAAGAAGGCAACCGCAAAAGAAGTATGGTCTGACTCTAGGAGTATGATCTAATGGCTGAAATTCCTAATTTTTTAGAAGGCACTGCGTTTGGTGTTATAAACGATATAATATCTGCTTTTCATTCTAATGAGGGATATGCACAACCAAATAAATACGAGGTTTTAATTTTACCTCCTCAAAAACTGGGTGGTGGTAATCAGACCAATATATTTTCTGGTTTGGAGAGACAAGCGGATACAAGAAATATTTCTCTACGTGCTCAAAGTGTAACTCTGCCTGGCAGAAATTTAGCAACTGGTACAGATAATAATATCTATGGCCCAAATATTGAAGTTGTAGAGGGTGTTACATATGCAGATGATATTTCAATGTCGTTTCAAGCTAGCTCTAGTTTAGCAGAAAGAGTATTTTTTGAAAACTGGCAGAGACAAGCATTTAATGAAAAAACTTGGAACATTGGATACTACAACGACTACATTGGCACAATAGAAATGTATATTTTAGATAAACAGAATCAAAGACGATACGGTTTAAAATTGTGGGAAGTTTTTCCAAAGACAATTGGAGCAAATGAGTTAGACTATGGTAGTAACGATCAATTGATGTTGCTTCCTGTAAGTTTTACGTTTAGATATTGGACGAGTCTAGACCAAAATCAAAACCCAGACGTAAATATTTTTGACAGAATTACTGAAACTGTCATCAACTCAGCAGAAAGAAATATAAGTAGAAATATACCCAGAGTATTGAATAGATTATAATAAAGGATGAAAAATTATGGCACTACCTAAACTTGATACACCAGTTTATGAACTTGAACAACCATCAACTGGCCAAACAATTAAATATAGACCTTTCTTGGTTAAAGAACAAAAAAGACTCATGATGGCTCAAGAGTCTGAAGATGATAAGCAAATAAGAGATGCACTTGGAAGTCTTATATCTAGTTGTACGTTTGAAGCAGTTGATCCATTTAAAGTTCCTATTTTTGACATAGAGTTTTTATTTTTAAGAATACGAGGAAAATCTGTTGGAGAGAAAATTGATATAAGTCTTCTATGTCCAGATGACAAAAAGACAAGAGTAAATAAAAGTATCAATCTAGAAGAAATTGGTGTGAATATGAAAGTTGGCCACACCAATGAAATTGAAATTACAGATAAAATAAAAATGATTATGCGATACCCCACAATCAGTGACATGGAGGATATTGATGATGTTGCTCAATTAGGAAGTGTTTTTCCCATGATCCTTCGATGTGTGCATGAAATTCACGATGGAGAAAAAAAATATAATAGAGTAGATATGTCTGAAAAAGAGTTAGAAGAGTTTGTTGATAGTTTAACAGGAGAACAATTTGAAAAAGTGGGTGAATTTTTTGATACCATGCCAAAGGTACAACACTCTGTAGAGGTGACAAATCCAAAAACTAAAAAGAAAGGTGAAGTTGTAATTGAGGGTATTCAAAGTTTTTTCGACTAGCCCTCTCTCATGATTCAATTTTTAATTATTTTAAAACAAATTTTGCATTAATGCAAAACCACAGTTGGAGTTTATTTGAATTAGAGGATATGTTACCTTGGGAGAGGGAAGTTTACGTAGGACTTTTGATAGAACATTTAGAGGAACAAAGAAAAGAAGAAGCAAAAAATAAATAAATAAAAGAAACTATCTAGGAGAATACAATGGCTCAAAAGAAGTTAGAAAAAGATAGTCAATACGAAAAGTATGATCTTGATGGCGATGGAATTGTTACTGATGAGGAATTTGAAATGGATGAAAAATTAGTACGACTTGAAAATGAAGATAAAAGACAAGATGCACAGAGATATATGGCATGGTTTGCTTTAGCAGGAATGTTACTTTATCCATCAGGAGTTGTATTTGCTTTATTGATCGGATTAGATCAAGCTGCAAAAATATTAGGTGATATGGCTGCGGTATATTATGTTTCGGTTGCAGCTATTGTAGCTGCATATTTTGGTACACAAGCATTGTCAAAGAAATAGGATAATATAAGATGGCTGATAATCCATTTAATCTTGATTTTAAAGAGTTTATAAAGAAACATCAGGAAGCTCAAGCAGAATCAAATAGATTGTTGCAAGAGGCAGCTGCAGGGCCTCAAGTCATGGTTGCCACTGGTCTTGCTAAAGATACACTAAAAGCACAAGAAAAAACACTTGAACAACAAATTTTTGCTTCTGGATTAAATCAGCAACAAATCGAAAAAGTAGACCTATTGAATATGTCCGTTAAAGAAGCAGAGAAAAGACAGGCAGAACAAAAAGCAGTGCTTGACGAATTAGGTATAGAGGCAAAAGACAACGCAGCATATCGAAAAACATCAATGGATTTAGAAAGAGCAAGATTAGCTCAAGCAAAAGCTTCAGGCTCTAAACAAGCAGAAGAAGATGCAAAGAAAAATATACGTGAATTGAGATCACAAACCTTTTTAGGAAAAATTGCAAATGGTATAGGTGATCTTAGAGATAAGGCTAAAGAAAAAGTAAAGTCCATAGCAAAAGGTGGGTTGATGGCGTTTGCATTTGGTGCTTTTGCAGTTGCAGCCCTAGCATTTTTAAACTCTCCATTCTTTGATAAAACAGTAGATTATATCACTAAAACACTTCTTCCAAAATTAAAAACATTTTATGATGCTTTCTTTGGGCCAAAAGGTGGATTTGTTGAAGGATTTAAAACACTTTTTGGTGACGTTGGTGGTCTTGGTGGAGTGGTTCTTGGACTTGGTACTGTTACTGCATTACTTGCTGCTAATAAAATAGCTAAGTTTTTTGGCCCACTTAAAGCTGGTGTAGGTAAATTGTTGAGTGGTATTGGTGGTCTTGCAAAAAGAATTCCGGGCCTTCCTGGCGGTGGTGGTGCTGGTGCTGGTGGGCCTATGGGTGCTGTTTCAAAAACAGCAGGTGGTATTGGAGCAAAAATTAAAGCTGCTGGTAAGGGTTTGGGTGGTTTTATCTCAGGATTACTTAAAGGAATTGCCAGTGGATTAGCAGCATTTGCAAATCCTCTTGTTGTTGGTGGTCTGCTCGCAGTTACAGCTGCTATCGTTGGACTTTCTGCAGCAATCCGTATTATGACACCAGCATTTGAACCAATTGGTAAAATGTTTGAGAGTTTTGGTAAGACAATTAAGAGTGTATTTGAAGGACTTGGTAGCACTATTGAATCTATTGGAGAGGGCATAAAAAAAGTTATCACTGGTATAGCTGATGGTGTTGGAAATGTGGTTGATAAAATTACTAAAATGCAGACTGCTGGCACTGAAGCAACCACTAAACAAATTAAAGAATTAAGTAAAATTCCAGCAGATGCTCTACACGCAGCAGCTGGTGGTATTGATGCAATGAAAGCAGCTCTTGCTGGTTTCGGGGGTGGCACTTTCAGTAAGGTGATGGGTAATTTATTTGGTGGTAATGGCCCAATAGAAAAAATATTAGAACTAACTAAAAAGGTTCCAGAGCTTATGCAAGCTGCTGAAGCACTTTCAGTTCTTGGTGCAGCTGGTAGTAACTATGCTATAGCAGAGGCAGAGTTAGAAAGACGAAAGAAAGTTGCTCAGTTACAGAAATCAATTGCTGGTGGGCGTATACGTGGAAAAAGAGCTGAAGGAGCTAAAGCAGAACTTGCAGCACTTCAAAGTCAAGCAATGCCTATGTCAAATAATATAGGTGGTAATTTAGGTAAAATTGAAGGTCTTGTGTCAGAGATCGTGAGAATGAAAAGAGAGGCTGCTCAAGCTGGTGGAGGCATTGCAGTCATTGGTGGTGATAGCAACTTTAAAGGTGGAGATTCAAGTACAACTTTGGTAAGCAAAAAATTAGGTGTACAAGACCCTGTTACAGAAGCTATTGCTAAAGGTCGCTAACTAACGTAAAAACCCCTGTATTTCTACAGGGGTTTATTTTTATCGTTTGATGGTAACTCCACCATCCTCATTGAATTTTAGATTTATCCACTTAGCATCTTGTGATGGACATTTTGATTTTTCATCAAACCAATCTGCATAACGCCTTGTACCAGAGAACTTATCACCCAGAGGTTCACTTGAAACTTCAACCACTGGTTTTGCAGTAGGTGCTGGTTGTATACTTTCAATCGCAGAAACCAATTCATTTACTTTTGAATCAGGGCCTACAGTAACACCAGAACCAATATACCTTTTCACTAGATTAAAGTCATCACAGTTCATAGTAGGTGGATTGCTCAGTTTAAGTGTTCCGCGTTCAACATCATCACTGCACTCAATCGTTACACTGTTTGCACTAGCAGCGGTACTAAAAAGTACCACTGCTGATGCGATCATAATAAAAGTCTTCATCAATTAACCTTCTTCTGCAAGTTTTTCAAAATATGACATAGTGTCATCATCTTCATCCGTTACTGATACAGTAGGAGCAGGCTCCTCTGGAGTATCAACTACAGTAGTTGTAGAGGGTGAGTCATCAAATGCTTGACCAGTTTGCATATCTGTCACATTACCAACCGTAGTTGTACCTGACAGAACTGTATTCAAACGAGTCTTCAACTCATCATAGGACTTGAAGTTAGTAGGTTCAGTAAACTCTTTCAAAGAGTGTTGCTTTCCCCAAAGTGCCTCAAGTTCTGCATCATCACCATTTAATAGAGCAGATGGTTTTTCAAACTCTGACTTATCATAGTTC
>Ga0206125_10005043_pt1 | contig 11351 bp, 12 predicted proteins | sample Helgoland_Spring_4_FD_148598 | JGI IMG/M metagenome (GOLD analysis project Ga0206125, IMG submission 148598) | Pelagic subsurface seawater microbial communities from Kabeltonne, Helgoland, North Sea - Helgoland_Spring_Bloom_20160331_1 | ecosystem: Environmental > Aquatic > Marine > Epipelagic ...
AATACAGATCTCATAATATCATTGTAAAGTTCGGATTCATATGAATGAATCTTATGTAATAGTGCACGTAATTCATCGGTGGAAGGTTTCATGGTGTAGGTGCGTTAAATAAAAAATAAGTTTATAAATCAATTTTATATTTTATAAATGTGATTCTATTAGTTACTCATAAATTACATTTTGAAGTATCCAAATTAATAATATAATCTTGATTATAATTAATAGCATATTTAAACATGCCACTCATATCAGTAACATTTGAAGTATTCCAACCCCCTATATCGCTATTAAATTCTTCTGCATAACTAAACATATTTCTCATACTAGTTACATTTGAAGTATCCCATTTACCAATATCGCCATTAAATTCTTCTGCACCTCGAAACATATCACTCATATTAGTAACTTTTGAAGTATCCCACTCTCCAATACCGCCATTAAACTTATAAGCATTACGAAACATATCACTCATATTAGTAACTTTTGAAGTATCCCAACCTCCAATATCGCCATTAAATTTGTGAGCATGATTAAACATAAAACTCATATCAGTAACATTTGAAGTATCCCAACCTCCAATATCTTCATTAAAATATTTATCCCAACAAAACATTAAACTCATATCAGTAACATTTGAAGTATTCCATAGACTAATATGTCCATATTTGGTTTTAGCTGTAGATTCGTTGGTTAACCAGAGTGTAACCGCTTCTCTCAATTCTTCTGAATCATTCATTGGATAAAATACAGATCTCATAATATCATTGTATAGTCCAGATTCATAGTCGTTAATTTTATGTAATAGTGCACGTAATTCATCGGTGGAAGGTTTCATGGTGTAGATATGTTAAATAAAAAATAAGTTTATAATAATCAATTTTATATTTTATAAATGTGATTCTATTAGTACTTATAAATTACGTTTGAAATATCCCAATTACCAATATAATCTTGATTAAAATTATTAGCACCACGAAACATAAAACACATATTAGTAACCTTTGAAATATCCAAACCTCCAATATCTTGATTAAAAATAGCAGCACCCCAAAACATAAAACTCATAGTTGTTACATTTGAAGTATCCCAACCTCCTATATCTTCATTAAATTTATAAGCACCTCGAAACATATCACTCATATCAGTAACATTGGAAGTATCCCACTCTCCAATATCGCCATTAAATTTGTGAGCATGACTAAACATAAAACTCATATCAGTAACATTGGAAGTATCCCAACCTCCTATATCTTCATTAAAATTACTATCCCAACAAAACATAAAACTCATATCAGTAACATTTGAAGTATTCCATAGACTAATATGACCATATTTGGTTTTAGCTGTAGATTCGTTGGTTAACCAGAGTGTAACCGCTTCTCTCAATTCATCCGAATTTTTCATTGGATAAAATACAGAACTCGTAATTTGATTATAAATGAACGGTTCATATGAATGAATCTTATGTAATAGTGCACGTAATTCATCGGTGGAAGGTTTCATGGTGTAGATATGTTAAATAAAAATAACTTAATAAAAATCAATTTTTATATTTAATAATTATTCTATTAAGTATCTCATTTACTAATATAATCTTGATTAAAATTTGTAGCACCCCAAAACATCTTACTCATATCAGTAACATTGAAGTATCCCAATTTTAAATATAAAATTGATTTTTATTACATATTATGTATGTAACTATCAACATCATGTCTCAAACACAAACATATGAACAAGATGAACAAATGTCTATAATAAACAACAGAAGTCATCTTTCAGAATATCACTTTGTATATTTAACATTATATATAATGTTAAGTCCTCTATTAGTTTTTATCGAATTCAATAGTTTAAATAATCTATGGAATGAAATAAGTGTGTCTAAAGTGAGTTGGTTTATCCCCGTGATCACCATTACTATATTTGTTGTGTTACTATATGCTCAATATATATTTGATGAAAACCCAAATTATCCCCGTTACAATAATGAATATGATTCATTAATACCTTTGGATATGGAAGTGTTGAAAAACACTTTTACAAGATGGGGTAAATCAGAAGTAGAACGGAGTGTTCCAAATAAAGTAGGAAGAGATTCTTTATATGTTGAAAGAAAACGTATATTAGATTTTCCACAATTTACAGATAAAACTATGTGCGATATTTGTAAAAAAGAGACAGGAACTATATTGCGACAATGTATGCATGTTTTATGTACTGACTGTGTCTCTGTAAAATGTGATAATGATGTTTGTAAAGGTAGTGGTAAGATTGATATAAGTTACTACATTAATTATAAAAAAAAACTTATATGGGAATATTCAACATATTTATTTGGAAAAAAATGATGAAGATTAATGATATTCCAATATTAAAATTTTTATATTCCAATTTGCGTTTAAAATGGAATATAAATATATATATATATATTATAAATGAGTTTATATGAAATTGATAATGATATTAAAATATTAGAGACAAATATAAAAAAGCAATGCGTTGGATGTAATAAGTTTTATATTGGTGAAATAGGTTTATTACAACATCATACACGTAATTTATTATGTAAATACTGGACATCGATTATAAATTCAGATGAAACAGCATGTAAAATACAAAAATTATACCATTCAAATTATAACTTAACATGTTCAAGTTGTAAAACAAAATTTTCAAATATGGGTAATTTAAATAAACATTTGAGGAATAATATTACTTGTCAAAAAATAGATTTATATAATATTTATTTAGAAAAAAATATAACTGACCTAGAAATAATTGACGAACGTATCACTATGTATGATAAAACTAAAAAATTTGATGTATATCCTTTAGATGTAACTAACGTATCAAAATATGGTGCTGCTCCGCCTGTATCAAACTCTACATTAATTCATATTATATGGAATTTATTACTTACCGATAAAACACACGTTAAAAATTTGGATAAGGAAATTGAACAAAATAATATAAAATTAATAATTGCTATTATCCCTAGTAAAGAAAGTATCGGTTATTTAGAACTAAATAAAAAAGTAGATACGATTGTTATTGAATATGGTGATAATTATAACTCAATATTAAATGATGACATTTTAAAATTATACGAAGAATGTTATAATAAAATTAATGAACTTCAAATTAATAGGGAAAATACTCTAATTTTTTGTAATAATGGTTATCAGCGATCGGTTCCATTTATATGCAATTACTTAATTACACATCATAATGATGAAGTTCCTAATTTAGATAGAGCATTGGATATAGTTTTATCACAGGCAGATAAGACAAATTTCTCAAATATAAAAGAACCAACTAAAAATAATCTTTTAAATTTAAAAAAAGAAGATGGTAGTGTATTATTTAATTAAATATATTACTCATCTTAGTTACATTTGATATATTCCACCTCCTATATCTTGATTAAACTTATCAGAGTATGCAACATTCCATACATATCTGTTACGTTTGAAGTATCCCAGCCACACTTTGGGTTACTTTTCACAAAGCTTACCTGTTTCACCAAATATACTCACAATATCAGTTGTAGATTTGTTAGTTATTAATTTAGAGATTGTATTTTCACAGACTTTCAGTAATTTAGGATAGTTTAGGAAATTTGAACCAACGAGGAGATCAAATAGTTCATCCAACGGAATATCCATAAAGGCTTGATTTTTTTCAGTGATTTCGTTAGTCTCAGACACTGTCTGAGTAGTATTACACTCGGTATCTGTAGAGGGAGGGTTATCCTCACAAAACAAAATAATCCTCTTCATGGTATGTGCTGAAATTACACCTATCGGTATATCAATCGTTTCGCCATCATCAACATTAATGTCATCAATAGTGTTCTTAATAGTTAACAACTCCTCAACGTGGCGAATATTTATGAGATGCTTCTCCTCATATGCAGTACCCAATCCGGTAGTAATAGTGATTTGTTCATCTGTTCGTGTTTGAGACATGATGTTGATAGTTACATACATAATATGTTATAATATGAATCAATTTTTTTAAAAAGGGTGTAGTATCCCATAGACTAATATGTCAGTGTTTGGTTATCGATGTACATTCGTTCACCTTCTTCAAACCGTTGGAAATACACTGCGACTTCTCATTCTCTGTTATTTTTGATATATAAAATATTTAACTTATTATTTCATATTCTAATACCATTTAAATGATATGCTTTAGTATTAATAATGGCTAATATCAATCGCATTATTGACGTAATCGGTGATCGTATTTTTTCACCAACTGTCACTACAAACAATAGAAATAGATTGGAGCAGGTTTTATATGAAAAACAAAGAACTTCATTTGAAGATACTTTATTCCAGGAGCAAAAAAAATATGAAAACAAATACAACTTTAAGAAAGAAGAACTTAGAAAAGCATTAGTAAATAGAGATTTATTAAAAATAAAGGAAAAAGAAAACAAAAAATTAATTAAAACATTAGCAAATGAAATTAAAAGTATGAATTATAAACCTTATGATAATAGCATTATTGATGAAGTTGAAATGTTAATATCTACTTAGTAATTAAATTATATATATTAATTAAATTTAAATGTAATTTCGTTTATCAACAAGATTATACTAAACCAATAGTAATAATAATGAATTTTCGGTTTCAAAGTCCCTATTGGAACGATGGGATTTTTAAACTGGGAAAGGCTTGGGAATGGAACATATTTATACACATATAGATTATGGTATAGAGATAAAAGAAAAAATTTATTATTTATTGGTGCAAATAATATGGGATAAATTATTTTCTTGTAAAAAAATGGATTCAAAAATTTTATCCCCACCATCCAGCGATCATTGTGATGTTATTTATATTAGGGAATAGTTAATTTTTGTAATTTTAAGAGTTTTCATCACAGTTGACTGTTTTGGTGTGTAATTACGAATATCTTTGCTTTATAATGTTTTTAATAAATATTAATTATAACATTATGATTGTGCAAATTCTATTTTATTCTATATTTTCAAAGGAGTTTCTAATAATTAGGAATTAGAGAGATAAAAAACAAGGTACTTTAAAATCACCTCTGAAAACACGGAAAAAAGAAAAAAATCTCTACATAGGGTAGGTATTTATAAAAAAAAAATCTATAAATCGTCTAGGGGTCTTATGTAGGACTTAAAAAAAGGAACTATTTTATGATATAAAAAGAAAATATTTACATAATATACATGGATTTTTGTCCCCAAATGATACTAAAAGGATACTTAATTTGTCCCCTAAAATATAACTGTGACGTTTGTGACTATCATACGAGCAACTTAAAAGACTTCAAAAAGCACTGTGAGCGTAAGAAACATGGTATCAAATGGATACTAGCTGGAAATATTGGAACATTATTCCATTCTTGTTTATATTGTGACTATATATCCTGTAGCGATAAAGACATAAGTACTCACTTAATGAGTAAAAAACACCCGAATTTGTCCCCAAATTTGTCCCCAAAATTAGAAATGAAAAAAAAGCAGGAAATAAAAACTGAAACTAATTTTCCTTGCGATTTTTGTGATAAAACCTACAAGTATAGATCTGGTTATTATAGACATGTTAAGCGATGTACTAACAAAAAAAATAATGGTATGGGAATTTACGAATCTCAATTAAAGGAAAATGAGACATTGATTAATATGTTAGTTAAAAGTGCTGAAAATAATAATAAATTGTGTGAAAAATTATTAGAAGTTGAAAATCAACAACAAATAATTAAGAATACTATAAATAATAATACATTTAATAACCAAAAATTAAATATAAATGTTTTTTTAAATCAAGAATGCAAAGATGCTATGAATTTGACGGATTTCTTAAATCGCATTCAACTAACATTGGATGATTTAGACTATACAAAAGATAATGGCTTTGTTAAGGGAATCACGAACATATTTGTGAGAAACTTAGAAGAAATGAGTCCTTGTGAGCGTCCCATACATTCAATACATGACGATATAAGCCAACAATTTTACATAAAGGATAAGAACGAATGGCAATGCGATGATCGTGAAAAAACATTAGATAAATCAATTGATAGTGTTACAAAAAAACAAATAAATAAGATAAAAGAGTGGGAGCTTCAAAATCCATATTGGAATAATAGCGAAGGTGGTATAGACGAATATATGAAAATGGTCCAAACAATTATGGGAGGTAGTACAGAATCAGAGAGAATGCATAATAAGAAGATAATTAAACAAGAATTGACTGACTCTGTTATTATAACAAATAATACATTATTATCAACTTAAAATGCACTACCAAACCCGCCACCACCTAATGCGGAATTTGCTGCCTCCGGTTCAAGCATTGAGCCCATGCCTTCACCTCCTGGTGCTGCAGCTCCAGACATACCTGTGTTTGGTCCAGAATACATATTGTTGAAGTCTGGGGCGGTTTGTTGAGCCATATCTCCTAAAGTAGACGGGTATTGTGAATTTGTATTGTCCTGTTGATCTGCACGACTTGGTTGGTGTGTCATGACTTGTAATGGTTGGTGTGTCATGGGTTGTAATGGTTGTGTGGATTTAACCACATTTCCGTGATGTTTTTTTTTATCATAATTTAACGTAGTTTCTCCGTAAATAATATTGTAAAATCTATCAAGTAGAACGTTTGTTTTTTCACCAAGTTTAGTTTGTAAACTTAATACTATAACCAAAAATCCTAAAATAATACTGGTCACATTAAGTTTTGCATAGGACTCCTCGCTATATGTTGGTACATATGAAATAACTCGGTGAATTATAAGAATGCCCAAAAACATAGCCATGACTTGGAAAATTACTTCTGCTAAAATTTCAGGCGTTCCCTTTTCTTCATCTACGTCGGGAATAAAACGTTGAATCGATTTGTTTAATATTATAACTGGAATAATAGCTAATACACTATACTGTACAATATTCATAATTTCGTGTTTTGAATCTTCATCGAAATTAAAGACGTGGTTAACAAAACCGTCATTTGATTTACTATTTGTTTTAGTTTCTCCAATACTATCCATATGAATTAATAAAAGAAATTAAAAAAATAATGTTAATAAATAATACTATTATGTTAAAGAGGCAGTTAGTAGAAATGAAAAAGCGTACTGGAGGCGATGGTATTGAAACCATTCACGATGAGAATCAATATCTTAACTTAATAAGTGACGTATTAGATTATGGGTTTTTAGAAACAGGACGAAATGGCGATACTATGGCTGTATTTGGTGCAGCAATGCACTTCTCTCTTGAAAATAATTTGATTCCGTTATTAACAACAAAAAAGGTTGCTTGGAAAACATGTCTAAAGGAGTTGCTGTGGTTTATAAATGGTTCTACAGATAATTCACTTCTTCAATCTCAAAACGTTAAAATATGGGATGGTAACGCATCTAGAGAGTTTTTAGATTCTCAAGGATTACATACGTTACAAGAAAATGACTTGGGACCGGTATATGGACATCAGTGGAGGCATTATAACGCTCCTTATGAAACTTGTAAAGACAACTATGATGGAAAGGGTGTTGATCAATTAAAAAATATAATTGAAATATTACGTGATCCTGAAAAGCGAACTTCCCGTCGAATCGTATTGTCAGCTTGGAATCCAGGACAATTAAATGAAATGGCATTACCCCCTTGTCATATTTTATGTCAGTTTAATGTATTTCAAGGAAATAAACTGAGTTGTTCTATGTATCAGCGAAGTGGTGATATTGGTTTAGGTGTTCCATTTAATATTGCTTCTTATAGTTTGTTAACACATATAATTGCACATCAGTGCGATTTAATACCAACTGAGTTTATTTATTTTTTGGGAAACGCCCATATATATGACGATCATATAGAATGTTTAAAAACACAAATATTAAGAGCACCAAATTCCTTCCCAACTTTAGAAATTATTAATAAACCTGATTCATTTGATGGATATAAAGTTGAAGATTTTAAAGTGAATAATTATGAGTGTCATCCAGCCGTAGCAATGGTTATGCGTAAATAATGATATTACTAAGACATATTTGATAAAAACGCTATAGAGTCAATGATAATAACTAATAATACCCACACATTAAATATTGACAAATTAAAAAAAAATTGAAGTTGTTTGTGTAATGTAAATAATATTACACAAAATGAAGTTGGTTTTAGGTATCGTAAACAAACAAAAGGCTGATCATTTTAGTCATATTTTATCTTCATTGAAGTATCAAACAGACCATATTACAATAGAATTTAGTGAGGATGGGATTTATTCTCAAGGAATGGGATTTGATCATATAAGTTTGTTTGAATTGCGGCTTCAAAAAGAATGGTTTGATTTTTATGAGTTTAATGAAGGTGATTCAAGGGTCATTTCACTTAGTAGCACGATTGTACAAAAGGTATTTAGCACGCGCCAAGAAAAGCAGAGTGTATCGATAAGTTTTGATGGGGAAGTTGATAAGATCAGTATTACATTTAAAAATCCTCATCCAGTAAAATCGGACATTCCAAAAGAATTTGTGGTTACATTAATGGATGTAGAATTTGACCGTTTAGAAATACCTAATGCAGACTATAGTGCAGAATTTAGTATTCATACAAAAACATTCAGTTCTATAGTAGAACAATTGGAAATATTTAACGAACAAATTAGAGTAATCTGCACTGATGAACGGATTGAATTTACTGCTTCTGGTATTGAAGGGTCTATGAGTGTTAATCTATATAACGATAATATTGATTATGTAACTGAATATATGTCAGAAGAAGATTTGAATTTGAGCATTCTATTTAGTAATAAGTATTTTCAATCATTTTGTAAATTTGCGAAAATATCAAAGGAGGTAACGCTTTCATTTTCAGATGCATTTCCAATGCAAATGTATTACCCCCTCCAAAAGTCTATAGATAATGAAGGAGGTGATATACCTGAACCAAATGATGATATTTCTACAAAATCATATTTAAGGTTTTGTCTTGCTCCAAAAATAGAAGAAGGTGAGTAAAAACCCCAAAATATTATTATAAAATTCTATTAGTATGAAAGTCATCATCGCAATTTTAATTTTTTGTTTGGTATTAGTTTTATATATTCATATATTTTATCATTTAAAAACCAGCAATGATTTAGAAGTATATGAAATAGAACAACCTTCTAAGGATAAATTAGAGGAAATTTGTAATTTAAGACAACCCGTATTTTTTGAATACGAAAACGCAAATTTGTTAGAAAATGTAAATAAGGATACTATTGGTAAAACGTATGGCGCATTTGATATTAAACTGAGGAATATACAAGAAGAAGAATTGGAAAACGAACTATATGTTCCTATTACATTTAATGTCATGACTAAACTGTTTAGTGCAGATACGAAATCTCAATATTTCACTGAAAACAATACCGATTTTCTTGAAGAGTCAGGGGTAATAAAAATATATAGACATAATGATACTTTTTTAAGACCTTATATGGTATCTAAATGTATGTATGACATTTCATGTGGTTCAAATGGTACAACTACTCCTTTAAGATATGAATTAAATAATAGAAATTTCTGTTATGTAACAGAAGGTGAAATTAAAATAAAATTAATACCTCCTAAATGTACGAAATACTTATATACAATAAAAGATTATGAAAACTTGGAATTTAGATCACCTGTAAATCCGTGGGACGTACAAGAACAATATAAGGCTGAATTTGATAAAATTAAACCTTTAGAAATGGTAGTAAAGCGGGGAAATATTGTTTTTATCCCTGCATTTTGGTGGTATAGTATAAAGTTCTCACACGAATCAACCGTATGCAGTTTTAAATACAGGACATATATGAATACAATAGCCATTGCACCACAATTATGTTTATCCTTGTTACAACAACAGAATACAAAGAGAGAAATAGCTAAGAAGAAGTTAGATGTCGGTATATAAAACAATGATGTTCGAGAAAACAATCCGCATAAAATTGATTAAATAATAACATAGTTATAATTAATTACAACTATGTTTACGACATACATATTATACAATGAAGACCGGGAATATAATGATTTTAAAATTTATGAGGAGGGGTGTGACGAAGAAGTTGCACTTGATATTATACCATTTAAGTTTAAATTATTTAATCTTGATACTTTTATCACAAGTCCTGGAATAAAAATTATTAATTCAATAATACGACATATGACTACTATTCCTGGCGTTTTAATATTGTCAGCAAAAAAAACATATGGTGTTTATAAGGATAAGTTATTGTATCAATGTATCCCAGACGATAACAGATTGCCGACATTTTTGGTTCCATATAAATTAAAGTCGGACTTCAAAAAACAATATGTTAATAAGTATGTAACATTTAGATATGAAACCTGGTGTAACAAACATCCTAGTGGTAGATTGACAAATGTATTAGGTGATGTAAGCAACCTAGAAACATTTTATGAATATCAATTATATTGTAAAAGTTTAAATTATTCTATTCAAAATTTCACAAGAGTGACGGCTAATAAATTAAAGGAAAAAACGGAACAGGAATTCATTTCATTGATACTAGAGAGAAACCCTAAAATTAGAGATTATAGAGAAAATACCAATATATTTTGCATTGACCCTATTGGTAGTGCTGATTTTGATGACGCTTTAAGTATTACAAAAACTGATGAAACTGGATATAAAATAGCTGTATATATTGCGAATGTTCCGTTATGGATGGAGGTGCTTCAATTGTGGGACTCGTTTTCGGATAGAATATCAACTATTTATCTACCAGACAGAAGGAGAACAATGTTGCCAACAAGTTTGTCTGAATGTTTATGTAGTTTAGTAGAAGGACATACACGGTTTAGTTTTGTGTGCGAATTAAGTGTAAAAAATAACATAATAAATGATGTGTCGTTTTATAATGCGGCAATAACAATACATAAAAACTTCAGATACGAAGAGTCTGGACTGTTACAATACAAAAATTACAGCGATTTGTTTAAGGCTACCAAACTATTAAATGAAAAATACAAATATATGTCAAATGTGAGAAATAGCCATGATGTTGTTGCCTATTTGATGATATCTATGAATTATTACTGTGCTAAAGAAATGGTTAAGCGGAAAACAGGAATTTTCCGATCTGCTATAATAAGAGATGTTGCCACAATACCCGAGGATTTACCGAAGGATATTTCAAAATTTATTAAAATATGGAATAGTAATGGGGGTCAATATATACTTTATTCACCAGAAATTTCGCATGATATATTGGAATTAGAAAGTTATATACATATAACTTCACCTATAAGAAGATTGGTTGATTTGCTTAATATGATTAGGATTCAATTAGACCTTGATCTAATTGAATTC